>ENA-UOXV01001463-UOXV01001463.1-marine-metagenome-genome-assembly--contig:-NODE-1463-length-32963-cov-12.189802_pt1 | contig 32963 bp, 47 predicted proteins | sample MGYA00238165_ERZ766961 | MGnify/ENA primary metagenome ERZ766961 (study PRJEB28924, sample SAMN03173240) | marine metagenome | biome: Marine; feature: Water; material: Subsurface seawater | place: North... | reverse complement strand
GAAGGTGGTCATACAGTTGGTGCTGGTGTAGTAACAGAGATAGTAGAATAAGGTAGGATTAATTTTGGCTAAACAAACAATAAGAATTAGTTTAAAGGCTTACGACCACTCGTTGATTGATAAGTCAACTGAGAAAATAGTTAAGACTGCTAAGTCGACAGGTGCTGTTATATCTGGACCTATTCCATTGCCAACAAAAAGAACAATTTATACTGTTCTTAGGTCTCCATTCGTTGATAAAAAATCGCGTGAGCAATTTCAAACTAAAATTCATAAACGTTTAATAGATATTTTAAACTCTACACCTAAAACTGTTGAAGCTTTAATGAAGCTTGATTTACCAGCTGGTGTTGACATCGAAATTAAAGTTTAACTATGCGTGGATTAATTGGTAAGAAAATTGGTATGACTCAAGTTTTTAACACTGAAGGTCAGTCCATACCTGTTACTGTAATAGAGGCGGGACCCTGTGTAGTAACGCAAGTTAAAACACAAAAAATTGATGGCTATGAAGCTATTCAAGTAGGTTTTGGTCTTCGTAAAACTAAGCATTCAAATAAAGCATTGGATGGACACTTCAAAAAAGCAGATATTGAAGCAAAAAGATTTTTAGCAGAATTTATACCTGTTCCTGATTACGCTTATAAAGCTGGTCAAGAATTCAGTGTTTCTTTATTTAAAGAAGGCGAATATGTTGATGTTTCGGGTACAACTAAAGGTAGAGGTTTTTCTGGAGTTATGAAAAGACATGGCTTTGCAGGAGGTCCTAAAACTCATGGTCAAAGAGAGCACCCACGATCTGCTGGTTCTATTGGTCAAGCATCAGATCCTTCTAGAGTTTTTAAAGGTATGAAAATGGCCGGGCAATACGGAAACAAACGTATGACTGTAAGAAACTTGGAAGTTGTTTCTGTAGATAAAGATAAAAATTATATCTTGCTAAAAGGTGCAGTGCCTGGGGCAAAAAATGGAATTATTTACATTACAAAATAAAATGAAATTAAATGTATTAAAAATAGATGGCAGTAAAGGTTCTTCAGTAACTGTAGACGATACTGTTTTTGGAATAAAGCCAAATGAAAGTGTTGTTCATCAAGCTGTTATTGCTGAATTAGCGAATAGTCGACAAGGAACTCATGCTTCAAAAAATAGATCAGCTGTTAGAGGTGGTGGAAAAAAACCATTTGCACAAAAAGGTCGCGGGGTTGCTCGCGCTGGTACTACTAGATCTCCTATTTGGAAAGGCGGTGGAGTAGTCTTTGGCCCTGAGCCGCATGGTTATGATACAAAGATGCCGAAAAAAATGCGACGTTTAGCGCGTCGATCAGTATTGTCTGATAGAGCGAGTGCTGGAGATTTAGTTGTTGTAGATCAAATAGATGTTAAAAATGGTAAAACAAAAGAATTCATTGAAGTATTGAAAGCTTTAAGCTTAGAAAGTAAAAAACTTACTATTTTAGTTGCAGCGGAAAATAACAAAGTTTTTCTAGCCGCTCGTAATATTCCTCATGTATATGTGGTTGTTGCTACTTCTGCTAGCACTTACGATCTATTAGATTGTGAAGTTCTTCTTTTTGAAAAAGCTGCTTTAGCTCTATTAAATGACTCACTGGTAGTTAAATCTTAATGTCTTATCAAAAAATTATCATTCGACCTCTTTTTACTGAAAAAATAAGTCGCTTAGAGGAATCAGAGCTGAAATATGCTTTTCAGGTTATTAAAGGTGTTAATAAAATTGAAATTAAAAGAGCAATTGAGCAAAAATTTGATGTTGAAGTAAAAAAAGTTGCAACTATGAATCGTATTGGCAAAGATAAAAATATGACAGTAAAAAGTGGTGGGCGAACAATTCGAACTCATGGATATAGAGCAAGTTGGAAAAAAGCTATCGTAACTTTAAAAGAAGGTAATTCAATTAACCTCCTAGAAAACGACGTGGCAGAATAATGGGTATAAGAGTAATAAAGCCTACAACTCCTGGGAATAGGTTTGCTACAAGGTCTGATTTTGCTGAAATAACTAAAAGTACTCCAGAAAAAAGTTTAACTGTTGCGTTGAGAAAAACTGGCGGCCGTAATAACAATGGTCGAATAACTGTAAGGCATCGTGGTGGTGGTCATCGTCGTCGTTACAGAATTATTGATTTTAAAAGAGATAAATTTGATATACCTGCTAAAGTAGCCTCAGTCGAATATGATCCAAATCGTTCGGCTAATATTGCTTTATTATTTTATACTGATGGAGAAAAAAGATATATTCTTTCTCCATTCGGAACTAAAGTTGGTGATGAATTAATATCAGGTGAAAATGCACCACTACGCGTTGGAAATTCTCTTCCAATTAAAAAAGTTGCAACGGGAATGTTTGTTCATAATATTGAGCTAGTCCCAGGAAGAGGTGGCCAGTTAGTACGTAGTGCTGGAGCAGCGGCTCAAGTAATGGCACATGATGGAGGTTTTGCAACTGTAAAGCTACCTTCTGGTGAGATTAGACAGATTATTGACAACTGTTTTGCTACAGTAGGAGAAGTTGGGAATAAATCTCATGAACAGATTATTTCTGGTAAAGCTGGTCGTAGTCGTTGGCTTGGTAAAAGACCAAAAGTAAGAGGTGTAGTAATGAATCCAGTAGACCATCCTCATGGTGGTGGTGAAGGTAAAACTTCTGGTGGTAGACATCCTGTTTCTCCCTGGGGTCAACCAGCTAAAGGTTATAAAACTCGAAAAAAGAATAAAAAATCTAATGATTATATTGTGAAGAGGAGAAAGTAAAATGGCTCGCTCATTAAAAAAAGGTCCATTCGTTGATTTCAAACTTCAAAAAAAAGTTGATAAAATGAACGAAGGTAGTAAAAAGCAAGTTATTAAAACCTGGTCTCGTCGTTCTATGATAACACCTGACTTCGTAGGTCATACTTTTGCTGTCCATAATGGTAATAAATTTATTCCTGTCTTCGTATATGAAAATATGGTTGGTCATAAGTTAGGTGAATTTTCACCAACTCGTACATTTAGACTGCATTCTGGTGACAGAAAGAAATAAGATGGAAGCTAAAGCAATAACTCGCCATATTCGTCAGTCACCTCGTAAAATAAGAATAATTTTAGACGAAGTAAGAGGTCGCGGTGCTGAAGAAGCTTTGAACTATCTACATTTCTCTAAAGCAAAAGCTTCTGTGCATATTGAAAAAACACTACGTTCTGCAATATCAAATCTTTTAAATAAAACTGAAAATTCAGATTTAAATACTGAAAATATTAAAGTAAAAGAATGTTATGCTGATGGTGGTCCTCATATGAAACGTTTCCGAGCTGCTTCTATGGGAAGAATTTCTAAACTAAACAAACCAACAGCTCATTTGACTGTTGTAGTTGCTGATAATATTAATTAGGAGGTTTATTTGGGTCAAAAAACACATCCAGTAGGATTCAGATTGCAAATAAATAAAGATTGGCGATCTACATGGTTCGCAGGTAATTCATTTGCCAGTGGATTAGAAGAAGATGTTCGTATCCGTAAATATTTAAAAGCAAGATTGCCCAATGCCGGTATCTCAAGAGTTGAGATAAGCAGGTCCTCAAAATCTGTAACTGTTACTGTCCATACCGCTAGGCCTGGTATTGTTATTGGAAAAGGTGGAGAAGAAGTAAATAGGCTAAAAGATGAAATTAAACAGCTTACAAACAAGAAAATTCAAATAAATATTTCAGAAGTCAAGAGACCAGAATTAGATGCCGCTTTAGTTGGTTCAAATATTGGTCATCAATTACAAAAAAAAGTATCCTACCGAAGAGTAGTTAATAAGGTTATTCAATCAACAATGCGAATGGGCGCTGATGGAATACGGGTTAATGTCGCAGGTAGATTAGGTGGTGCAGAAATAGCAAGAAGTGAAAAATTTTCACAAGGAAGAGTTCCATTACATACACTTCGAGCAGAAATAGATTATGTGCTTACTGAAGTACCAACACAGTATGGTATTATTGGAATTAAAGTTTGGATATGTAAAGGTGAATCTTCTAAATAAAAATTATGTTAGAACCTAAAAAAACTAAATTTCGGAAACACCATCGCGGTAATCGTAAAGGTATGGCTAAGGGTGGTGATTATGTTGCATTTGGAACATATGGACTGAAAGCTATGGAGTCTGGATGGATAACTAGCAGACAAATTGAAGCCTGTCGTATATCCATAACACGTGTAGTTAGAAAAATAGGTAAAATGTGGATTCGAATTTTCCCAGATAAGCCAATTACAAAAAAACCAGCTGAAACTCGTATGGGTAAGGGTAAAGGTTCACCTGAATATTGGGTTGCAGTTGTAAAGCCAGGTCGTATTTTATTTGAAGTTGAGGGTGTTGATCGTGCAGGAGCAGAAGAGGCCTTTCACAATGCTTCACACAAACTTCCAATCAAAACAAAAATTGTAGGCAGAAGAGAAGTATAATGAAAAAACAAGCTTTAAATGATCTGATTTTTTCAGATATTGATGAAAAACTAAAAGATAATGAAGAAGCGCTTCAAAATTTACACTTCCAAAAAGCTCTTCAGCAGTTAGAAAACCCTATAAAGATTAATCATTTAAAAAGAGAAATTGCTCAATTGAAAACTATTAAAAAAGAATATGATCTTGGTTTACGTACTGAAAAGGATAAGAAATAATCATGGTTGATAGAAAAAAACAGTCCATGATTGGCGAGGTAATTAGTGATAAAATGGAAAAGACGGTAATCGTCCAAGTCACTAGAAAGATTCCACATCCAGTTTATAAAAAGTATGTTAAAAGGTTTAAGAAATATCAAGTCCACGTTGAAACAGTTCAACCAAAAATTGGTGACATGGTAAAGATTAGTTCTATGCGACCAATGAGTAAAAATAAAAGATGGCGTATCAGTGAAATTGTGCGTGAATCTGTAAAAATTGGATAAAATAAAGTGATACAACAAGAAACTAGACTTAAAGTAGCAGATAACTCAGGTGCACGCGAAGTGCTCTGTTTTAAAGTATTAGGTGGAAGTCGCCGTCGATATGCATCATTGGGAGATTTAATTGTTGTTACTGTAAAGCAAGCAATTCCAGGGGGACTTGTCAAAAAAGGTCAGGTAACCAGAGCTGTTGTTGTTAGAACTAGAAAAGAAGTTCGACGTTCCGATGGTAGTTATATAAGATTTGATGATAATGCAGCTGTTCTTTTAAATACAGCCGGAGAGCCAAGAGGAACTAGAGTTCTTGGACCCGTAGCTAGAGAGTTACGTGAGAGTGGATATATGAAAATTGTTTCAATGGCTCCGGAGGTAATATAATGCATATCAAATCAGGAATGACGGTCAGAGTTATTAGAGGAAATAATCGAGGTCAAGAAGGAAAAGTCTTATTTGCTTTTCCTAAAAAAGATAGAGTAATTATAGAAGGTGTAAATTTAATTAAAAGACATACGAAGCCTTCTCAAGATAATCCCCAAGGTGGTATTGTTGAAAAAGAAGCCTCTTTGCATATTTCAAACTTGATGGTATTACACTCAGGTAAGCCTACAAGAATTGGTTACAAAAAATTAGGTGATGGCACAAAAGTAAGAGTTGCTAACAAAACTGGCGAAGAGATTGGTTAAGTAAATGCCAAGTATTAAAGATATATCAATTATTTCAAACTTAAAAAATAAATATTTAAGTAAAGTTGTACCTAGTATGATTGATCAGTTTGGGTATAAAAATAAAATGGAAGTTCCTAGCATTACTCATATTTCAATTAATATGGGTATTGGCGATGGTAAGGATAATCCTAAAAAATTAGAAAGTGCAATTCAAGAATTAACATTAATATCTGGCCAAAAACCTGTAATCACAAAATCACGACAAGATATTTCAAATTTTAAGATTCGTAAAGGTTATCCAGTAGGTTGTAAGGTAACATTGCGAGGAAAAAGAATGTATGATTTTATGGAAAGACTAATTAGTATAGCTTTACCGCGAACACGAGATTTCAGAGGTCTGTCATTTAAGTCTTTTGATGGACGTGGTAATTATTCATTTGGTATCAAGGAACAAATAATTTTTACTGAAATTAATTATGATACAATTGATAGTATCCGTGGTATGGATATAACTTTTTGTACCACAGCAAAAACAAATGATGAATCATATTGGTTGTTAAAATTAATTGGTTTCCCTTTAAGAGATAAACCAATTAAAAAAGAAGAGGTTGGTGTAACTGCATAATGGCTAGAAAATCATTAATAGTTAAAGCGAAAAGAAAACCTAAATTTAGTGCAAGAGCATATAATCGTTGTTTTAACTGCGGTCGTGCTGATGGATATTTAAGAAAATTTGGGCTTTGTAGAATATGTTTTAGAGAAATGGCACTAAAAGGAGAAATCCCTGGTGTTACAAAAGCAAGTTGGTAGGAGAATAATTATATGTCTATGACTGATCCAGTTGCAGATATGCTTACAAGAATTCGAAATGGTATGTCTGTTGATAAACGTTTTGTTGACATTCCATCTTCTAATCTTAAAAAGCGTATCGCATTTGTACTTAAACAAGAACATTATATAGAAGATTTTATGTTTATTCAAGACAAGTTTAAATCTTCTATTCGAATTTTTTTGAAATATGATCATCGTGGTAATGCGGTTATTACAGGCATTGAGCGTGTAAGTAAGCCAGGAAGAAGAATATATGTAGGTGGAGATCGAATCCCTCGTGTTTTAGATGGGTTGGGGATCGCAATTATATCCACATCTAAAGGAGTTATTTCAAATAAAGCAGCAAAGCGTATGCGTATTGGTGGCGAAGTGCTTTGTAATATTTGGTAAAAAAATGTCAAGAATTGGTAATAAAATAATTAAACTTCCAGATGGTGTAACATTAAATATCGATAGTAATGTTATTGATATTAAAGGACCAAAAGGTTCATTAGTAGTGCCTTCACATACTGAAATAAAAGTTAAAGATGATAATGGGTCAATAATAGTTAGTAGAACTTCAGACTCAAGAACAAATCGATCTTTACATGGCACCATAAGACAGTTAATATTTAACGGTGTACAAGGTGTTTATGAAGGTTTTTCAAAAGAATTAGAATTAAGAGGCGTCGGTTATCAAGCCAATATGCAAGGTAAATATCTTGTCCTTCAGCTTGGATTCTCCCACGATATATTTTTTGAACCACCAGATGGAATTGAGATTAAAACTAACAAAACAGAGATTATTGTAAGTGGTATAAACAAACAATTAGTTGGTGAAGTTTCAGCGAAAATTCGTTCTTTTCGTAAACCTGAACCTTACAAAGGTAAGGGAATACGATATAAAGATGAGTATGTTCGATCTAAACAAGGTAAAACAGTTGGCGGTGGTGCTTAATGAAAAAAATGTCTACAAATGAAATGCGTAATGATAGACGTCGCAACAGAAGTAAACGTAATAATGTTGCCCATCCTAATCGTCCTAGATTAGTTGTTTATCGTTCAAATAAACACATAAGCGCCCAGGTGATAAATGATCATGATGGGAAAACATTGGCATCTGCATCATCATTAGATAAAATTATTGAAAAATTAGTGGCAAAAGCTAAATCCAAAATAGAAGTAAGTACCTTAATTGGTACAACTTTAGCTGAGAGAGCCATTAAAAATAAAGTAAAAAAAGTTGTTTTTGATCGGAATGGTTATCCATACCATGGTCGAGTAAAAGCAGTCGCCGATGCTGCAAGAGAAGCTGGTTTAGAATTTTAAAATAAGAAAAAAATTATGATTAATCCTGCAGAATTAGATTTAAAAGAAGAAGTAGTTATTAGAGTAACTCGTGTATCAAAGGTAACATCCAGAGGTAAAAACTTTCGTTTTGGAGCTTTGGTTGTTGTTGGTGACGGAGCTGGCCATGTTGGAATTGGTCAAGGTAAGGCTGGTGAAGTTATGTCTGCTATTAATAAGGCTAAAGAAGATGCAAAGCAAAACATAGTTAAGATATCATTGGTCAATGGTACAATACCTCATAAAATAATTTCACGATTTGGGTCTAGTCAAGTAATGTTGAAACCAGCCGCTCCAGGAACAGGTATAATTGCTGGTGCAGCGGTTCGTGCTGTTGTGGAACAAGTAGGTATACAAAATATTCTAACAAAAAGGTTTGGCTCAAATAATCAGATGAATGTTACTAAAGCTACAATTAAGGCATTAACAGAATTGCAGGATGCTTTTAGTATAGCCACTAAACGTGGAATAACTGTTAAAGAAGTTTTTAACTAATATGGCTAAAAAAATAAAAATTACCCAAACTAAAAGTTCAATTGGTTACAAGCAAAAAGCCAAGTTAACATTAAAAGCTTTGGGTTTACGTAAAATGCATCAATCAGTAGAGCATATTGATACGCCTTCAATGAGAGGGATGATAAGTAAGGTTGATTATTTAGTAAAAGTTGAGGAAGTTTTATGAAATTAGGGCAATTAAAACCAGCAGTAGGCTCTACGCATTCTAAAAAGCGCGTTGGAAGAGGACATGGATCTGGTTTAGGTAGAAATGCTGGAAGAGGTGATAATGGTTATCACTCACGTTCAGGTTCAAAGGATAGAGCATGGTTTGAGGGCGGACAAATGCCATTACATAGACGGGTTCCTAAACGTGGATTCTCAAACTTTTTATTCAAAAAAGAGTTTCAGGTTGTTAATATTTCTGATTTAGAGTTGCTGACTGTTGACGCGATTGATTCAGATGTTTTGAAAGATAACGGATTGGTAAAATATTCAATGCGTCCTATTAAAATTTTAGGAAATGGTGAATTAACTAAAAAAATAAATGTAACAGCAAATTCTTTCAGTGCATCAGCAAAAGAAAAAATTGAAAAAGTGGGCGGTTCAGTAACCGAACAATAATTTGATAGATAAATTTAAAAATATATTTGCTATTCCAGAGTTACGTAGGAGAATTCTATTCACTTTAGGTGTTCTTGTTTCTGTTAGGTTAGGAGCACACATACCTCTTCCAGGAATCGATTCCGAAGTTTTATCTGCGGCATTTCAAGGTTATCAAAATACACTTTTAGGTCTCTATAATCTTTTTGCTGGAGGTGCTTTTGAAAAAGCTACTCTTTTTGCCCTAGGTATTATGCCATATATTTCAGCTTCTATCATTATACAGTTAATGAGTACTGTAGTTCCTTACTTCCAAAGGCTGCAAAAAGAAGGTGAAGCTGGAAGAAAAAAAATAACTCAAGTGACCCGTTATCTCACTGTTTTGATTTCTGCCATGCAAGCTTATGGGATTGTAGCAGTTTTTCTCCCATCTATGTCTGCTGGTGGACAGTCAGTTGTTATTAATCCAGGTTTAGGGTTTATTTTTACGGGAACAGTAAGTTTAATTACTGGAACTATTCTATTAATGTGGCTTGGTGAAAGAATTACAGAGCGTGGTATTGGGAATGGAATCTCGTTGATAATTATGGTGGGTATAGTATCGCGTGTTCCAAATGTTATTGTCAGTGAAATTACTTTAATTAGTGAAGGCGTAAGAGGAATATTAAGTGAAGTAATTTTAGTTGGTATTATGTTTGCTGTTATTGCTTTTGTTGTTTTATTGACTCAGGGAACTCGTAAGATTCCTGTCTCCTATGCTAAACGTGTAGTCGGAAGAAAAGTCTATGGTGGCCAGTCAACGCATATACCGTTAAAAGTTAATACTGCAGGTGTAATGCCTATCATTTTTGCTCAATCAATTATGTTTATTCCAAGTACTATAGCCACATTTTTTAGTGATAATGTTTTTATGCAAGGTGTAATGCGTTGGTTCTCTTTCGATCATCCATTTTATTGGTTTATCTTCGGTCTTATGATCATCTTTTTTACTTATTTTTATACTGCAATAGCTTTTGACCCCACTCAAGTCTCATTGCAAATGAAACAACATGGAGGTTTTATTCCGGGTATTCGTCCTGGTAAAAAAACTGCTGAATATATTGATAATATTTTATCAAGAGTGACTCTTCCTGGATCATTTGCTTTAGCTCTAGTTGCTATCTTTCCTTATATATTAATGCAAGCAATGGATGTAGGTTATGATTTAGCATCTTTTTTTGGTGGAACTAGTCTTCTAATTATTGTTGGTGTAGCATTAGATACTTTACAACAGATAGAGTCACATTTAATGAGCAGACATTATGATGGTTTCCTAACCAAAGGTAAAATTCGTGGTAGGAGACGGATATAATGGTAAGAATTCGAACAAATCGTGAAGTGGCTTTAATTGCAACAAGTTGTCAAATTGTTGCTGATACTTTGAATATGTTAGCTGAATACGTTAAGCCTGGTGTCAGTATTTTAGAACTTGATTCAAAAGCAGAAGATTTTATTCTAAGTAAAGATGCTAGACCAGCTTTTAAGGGTTATATGGGTTTCCCTGCTACATTATGTGTTTCAGTCGACGATGAAGTAGTTCATGGAATACCAAATGATAGAATACTTGAAGAAGGACAAATTGTTGGTATTGACTGTGGTGCTGAAAAAGACGGTTATTTTGGCGATCATGCAAAAACTTTTTCTGTTGGTAAGATACCCAATGAAAAACAAAAATTATTGGAAGTTACTCATAAATCATTAATGTTAGGTATTCAAGCAGCTATACCTGGAAATCATGTTTCTGATATTGGCCATGCCATCCAAAAATATGTTGAAGGGTTTGGCTATTCAGTTGTTCGAGAACTCGTAGGTCACGGTATTGGAACTGAATTGCATGAAGAACCCCAAATTCCAAATTATGGTCAGCCAAAGCAAGGCTATAAGCTCAGAGAGGGTATGTGTATTGCAATTGAACCAATGATAAATTTAGGAGTTAAAGAAGTTAAAACAGATTCAGATGGGTGGACAATCAGAACAGTAGATGGAGAAGCTTCTGCACATTTTGAACATACTATAACAATTACTTCAAATGGACCAAAAATATTAAGTCAAAGTATAGAGAATGGCTAAAGAACAACCTATACAAGTTGAAGGAATAATCAAGGAAACCTTGCCAAATGCTATGTTTCGTGTAGAGGTTGAGATTGGTGAAACCACTCATGAAGTTTTAGCGCACGTAAGTGGTAAAATGCGAATGCATTTTATAAAAATCTTACCAGGCGATGTAGTTAAACTTGATATTTCTCCATATGATTTGACCAGAGGTCGAATTACTTATAGGAATAAGTAGGATATTATGAAAGTTAGATCATCAGTAAAAAAGATTTGTGCCAAATGCAAGATTATACGCCGCAAGGGTGTAGTTAAAGTTATTTGTGAAAATCCAAAACATAAACAGAGACAAGGTTAGGAGTTTTTTGTGGCGCGTATAGCAGGTATAGATATTCCTCGCGAGAAAAAAGTCCCATTTTCTTTATGCTATATCCATGGTATTGGTATAACGACTGCAAATGAGATTTGTAATAAAGCAAAAGTGGATAAGAATTTAAGAGTAAAAGATCTTTCTAATGATCAAGTAACATCCGTTAGAGAAGCAATTACTTCTTTAGAACTTAAAGTAGAAGGTGAACAAAGAACTTTGGTGTCAATGAATATCAAGAGGAAAAGAGATATTGGTTGCTATCAAGGATTAAGACATCGTAGAGGTTTACCAGTTAATGGCCAACGAACAAAAACCAATTCTAGAACTCGCAAGGGTAAACGTAGAACAATCGGTCTTGGAAAGAAAGTATAGGTAAAATAAATGGTTAATCAATCCAAGGATAGAAGAAAGAAAAAGAAAAAAGGTAATATAGATCCATTAGGTATTGCTCATATTAAAGCAACATTTAATAATACTCACATTACTTTAACTGATAAATTTGGAAATGTTGTTGCATGGTCTACGGCCGGCACTAGTGGGTTTAAAGGTTCTAGGAAAAGCACAGCTTACGCTGCAACTTTAGCAGCAGAAAAAGCAGGGCAGGAAGCGGTGCAATTAGGTATGAAGACTATTGAAGTTAGAGTGAAGGGTCCTGGCTCAGGTAGAGAGTCTGCGATTCGTGCTTTGGCAGTTGCAGGGTTAGATGTTGTATCTATTCGAGACGTTACTCCTCTACCTCACAATGGTTGTCGTCCTCCAAAAAGAAGAAGGGTTTAATAAGAGACTTTTATGGCAAAATCTAGCGTACCCAAAGGAAAATTGGTTCGAAAATTCGGTGAAAATATTTTTGGTAATCCAAAATATGACATTTTATTAAATAAAAAACCTTACACACCTGGTCAACATGGGCCTAATCGTAGAAGACGATTGTCAAATTATGGTGTCCAATTAAAAGAAAAGCAAAAAATTAAAGCTATGTATGGAGTTTTAGAGCGTCAGTTTCGAAATTACTTTCATAAAGCAGAGAAAATGAGTGGTGAAACTGGAACGAATTTATTGCAATTGCTGGAATCAAGAATGGATAATGTTGTTTATAGATTAGGGCTAGCATCCACTAGAGCTCATTCTCGTCAATTAGTAAGTCATGCGCATTTTCTTTTAAATAATAAAAAATGTAATTATCCTTCAGCCACTCTGAAACCTGGCGATATAATTAAAGTTCGAGACAAGTCTAAAAAAGTTGATTCAATTATAGAATCTATGAAAAGAATTAAAGGTGATATTGAATTACCGTGGCTTGAGCTAGATAAGGCTACAATGACAGGTACTTTTTTAGCAGTGCCTGAAAGAGATGTGATGGCACTAACAATTAATGAACAATTAGTAGTAGAACTCTACTCTAAGTAAAAAAAAGGCATTATTCATGGGTAAAAAAGAATATGATCTAAAAATCAAAACAGATAAAAAGTCTCTTACAGGCACATATGGTAAGTTTATTGTTCAACCTCTAGAAAGAGGTTATGGTGTTACTGTTGGTAACGCACTACGTCGTGTTTTACTTACTAGTTTACCTGGAGCAGCAATAACTAATGTTAAAGTTGAGGGAGTCCTTCATGAATTCTCAACAATTCCTGGTGTAAAAGATGATATGGCTGATATTATTCAAAACCTTAAAGGTGTTCGTTTTAGATTAACTGACTCCGATGTTGATAACGTAACTATTACATTAAAAGGTAAAAAGAAATTAACTGCAGCTGATATTCAATCTAAAACCGATGAGTTTGAGGTATTAAACCTAGATCATTATATTACAGAGCTTAATTCAAAAGGTTCAATTCAAATGGAAATCCGTGTTGGAGTAGGTAAAGGCTACGTACCTTCCGAAGAGAACGAACTACCTAATGCACCAATTGGTACGTTGGCTATTGATAGTATTTTTAATCCAGTAACAAAGGTGACTTACAATGTACAGCCTGTTCCTGGTGCTAAAGATCCAATTGAAATTTTAAATATTGAAGTAGAAACTGATGGTTCAGTGACTCCTGAAGATGCAATTAGTTATTCCGCAACTGTATTAATGAATCATTTGCGTTTAGTTGAAGCAATAGCTAAACCTGAAGTTCTAGAGGTTACTGAAAAAATAAGTGAAGAAATAATTAAAATTAGAAATCTTCTTAATTTAACTATTGATGAAATGGAATTATCTGTTAGAAGTCATAATTGTCTTCAAGCTGCTGGTATAAAGTACATTTATGAATTAGTGAGTAAAGAAGAAAATCAAATGCTTAAGTATAAGAATTTTGGTCGTAAATCCTTAACAGAGCTAGTTGAAAAACTAGATGAAATGGGTATTAGCTTTGGGATGGATGTAGATAAGTACTTAAAATTAGAAGTTTAATAGATTAATGAGACATCAGAAAAAAGGTAGTAAACTTGGAGTAAATGTTCCGCATAGGAAAGCAATGCTTCGTAATCTAGCTGCTAATTTGATTGAGCATAAGCGAATCAAAACAACTCATGCACGTGCAAAAGCATTAAGAACGTTTATAGAGCCCCTCATTACTAAGGCAAAAAAAGGTGACTTAAATTCAATTCGTCAAATAGCAAAGTATTTACCTAGAAAAGATGTTGTTCATGCTTTGGTTCATGAAATTGCACCTGTTTTTTCAAAACGTCCAGGTGGCTATACTCGAATAATTAAACTTGGTTTCCGAGATAATGATCGTGCTTCTGTTTCGTTGATTGAATTTGTTGATTTTCAAATGACAACAGAATCAGAAACGGCTGAAGCATCTTAATAGTTTTTTGCTACCAAGATTAACTAATATATACTTAAGGGCAACGGTTACCGTTGCCCTTCTTTTTTCTCTTTTATCAGCTTTTCCAAATCAAAGAGGTGAATTTGATTCTAGGTATCTCTGGGTTGTTCGAAATTCGATAACAACAAAAGCAGATATTGAAAATATGATTGAATTCGCTACTTTAAATAGATTTAATAATTTATTAGTTCAAGTACGTGGAAGAGGAGATGCTTATTACGAATCTAATCTAGTGCCCAAATCGAATCTTATAAAAGATGTGGATTTTGATCCTTTAGCTTACTTAATACCTTTAGCGAAAGAGAAAGGTATTCGTGTTCATGCTTGGGTGAATACATATTTGCTTTGGTCTTCTAGAGTAATGCCTGTTCAGAAAAATCATATTTTAAAAACTAATCCTGATTGGATTGATCAAAATACTAAAGAAAAAATAAATATATCGATAGAAATGAAAAAATTCAATGGTGGTAAAAATGGTATTGAAGGCTTTTATATGGCACCAAATCATCCCAAAGTGAATTCATATTTACTTACTATATTTGATGATTTAATACAAAACTATGATATAGATGGCCTGCATTTAGACTACGTCAGATTTCACGATTCTGATTATGGTCAAAATCCTTTTGCTTTATCTGATTTTCAAGAGAAGATAGGAATTTCAGATTTTAATAGATCTCAGTCATCTGAGTGGAGTGATTATCGTCGGAAAGCTATTACTGACCTTGTAAGGGAAACAAAAAATTTAATTCAGTCAATAAAACCAAATATTACTTTATCAGCTGCCGTAAAACCTAATTTGTACCAAGCAAGAGAACGTTTTTTTCAAGAATGGGATGTTTGGTTAGCTGCTGGATATTTAGACAAAGCAATTGTTATGAACTATGCCAAAGATTTAAAAGTATTTGCTGCTAATATTGATATTATGTATGATAATTTACCTTCTAAGTACAGAAAAAAAATTGTCATGGGTATCGCTACTTATAATCAATCGCCAAAAAATGTTGTAGATAAAATAAAATATGCTCGAGTTACAAGATTTAATGCTGTCTCATTCTTTTCTTATACAGTAATGCATAAAGATCAATCATATTTCAAATCAATTAAAAATGCTCTTTATCCAAGAGATTAATAGTTGAATCACATCTATATTTTTTTATACTTATATGATTGATTATATTTACGATAAAATTTCAACTTTTTTAATGAAAGCACCTAATGTCAAAAAGAACTATAACTTCTCCAACAGGTAGTAGCCTTACATGTAAAAATTGGCAAATTGAAGCGCCATTTCGGATGATACAAAATAACCTGGATCCTGATGTAGCAGAAAACCCTGATGAATTAGTAGTCTATGGTGGTAAGGGAAAAGCAGCTCGGTCATGGGAGTGCTATGATAGTATTTTAAATACTTTGAAACGTATGAACCCCGACGAAACACTTCTTGTTCAATCTGGTAAACCAGTAGCTGTTATAAAAACACACTTGTGGTCACCTAGAGTTTTAATTGCAAATTCTAATATTGTTCCAGAATGGGCTACCTGGGAGCACTTTAATGAGCTCGACAAGCAAGGTTTGATGATGTATGGACAAATGACTGCTGGTTCTTGGATTTATATTGGTACACAGGGTATCCTTCAGGGCACATTTGAAACTTTTGCTGCAGCTGCAAAACAACATTATAATTCAGACCTTACTGGTAAATTAGTTGTTACTGCTGGATTGGGTGGCATGGGTGGGGCACAACCTTTATCGGTAACAATGAATAATGGTGTAGTCATATGTGTTGAAATTGATAAAAAAAGAATTCTGAGACGTTTAGAAACTAAATATTTAAATGTAGTTGCAGAATCCCTTGAAGAAGCCCTTAAGCTAGCCAAAGAGGCGCAAAGTAAAAAGATGCCACTATCTATTGGTCTTGAAGGTAATGCTGCTGATATAGTACCAAAATTAGCTAAATTATCAATTGTCCCAGATATGATAACTGATCAAACATCGGCGCATGATGAGTTAGATGGATATATACCCAATGGAAGAAGTTACCAAGAAGCTATAGAATTAAGAAAAACTGATCCAAAAAAATATATAAAAGAGAGCTTTCGTTCAATGGCAGAGCATTGCCAGGGAATTTTAGATTTAAAAGCTCAAGGTGCTATTGCTTTTGATTATGGAAATAACCTTCGTGGGCAAGCAAAAAAAGCTGGTGTCAAGAATGCATTTGATTTTCCTGGCTTTGTTCCAGCCTATATCCGAGATCTTTTTTGTGAAGGTAAAGGACCTTTTCGGTGGGTAGCCTTATCAGGAGATAAAGAAGATATTTATAAGACTGATGAAAAAGTATTAGAGCTTTTCCCTGAAGACAAGACTCTTTCTAGATGGATTAAATTGGCAAAAGAGCAAGTTCAGTTTCAAGGCTTACCATCAAGAATCTGCTGGTTGAATTATAATCAAAGAGCCAAATTTGGGGTTGCTATAAATCAAATGGTTGCGAGTGGTGAGTTATCTGCTCCAATTGTAATTGGACGTGACCATCTAGATTGTGGCTCTGTTGCTTCACCATACAGAGAAACAGAAGCAATGAAAGATGGTTCTGATGCTATATCTGACTGGCCTTTACTTAATGCGCTTACAAGCTCATCAAGTGGAGCTACTTGGGTATCAATCCATCATGGTGGTGGTGTAGGTATGGGCCTTTCTGTTCATGCTGGTCAAGTAATTTGTGCTGATGGTACTCCGGAAATGGAAAAAAGATTAAAAGCAGTTCTTACTAATGACCCAGGACTTGGAATTATAAGACATGCTGATGCTGGCTATGATTATGCGATAGATAAAGCTAATGAGTGGGGTGTGGATATCCCAATGTTAGATAATAGCTAAGAGTTATAGATGAGTGTAGTCATTCCTAATATTAATAATAAATCATTATTGCTAGAAAATATTGGAAAGCTTGTTTCGGCTAATGATAGTGGCATTAAAACAATTAATAATACGTCTTTACTTATTAAAAATGATAAAATAGCTTCTATTGGTATGGGGAATTCTGTCAATTCAATTAATTGTGAAGGAAAAATGGTGACTTGTGGGTTTATAGATTCACACACTCACCCAGTTTTTTTTAATAAACGTGACAACGAATATGCCATGCGTTTATCTGGATCAACATATGAAGAAATTGCAAAAAATGGAGGAGGTATCCTATCTAGTATTGAAGGTGTTAGAGATAGCTCTGAAGAGCAACTAATTAAAAAAGTTAAAGAGAGAATGGATAGATTTATTGCTAGTGGAACTACAACAATTGAAGCTAAATCAGGTTATGGATTAGACACAAAGTCAGAGCTCAAATCTCTAGAAGTAATTAGAAAAGTTAGCAATGCACATTCAATTGATATGATTCCAACCTTTATGGGTGCTCATGCATTTCCTAAAGAATTTGAATCAAAACGCGATGAATATATTAAGATTGTTTGTAATGAAATGATACCTGCTGTTGCCAATCAAGGAATTGCTTTATTTAATGATGTTTTTTGTGAAAATGGTTATTTTTCTGTTGAAGAGTCTCGACTAATCTTGGAAGCAGGCAAAAAGTATGGTTTGAAACCTCGCTTGCATGCGGATGAGTTTTCAAATTCTAATGCAGCAGTTTTAGCTTCTGAAGTAGGTGCTTTATCAGCCGATCATCTAATGGAAGTAAGTAAGGAAGGAATTTCTAAATTAGCCAAAAATGATGTAGTTGCTACGCTACTACCTGGTACAACTTTTTTTCTTGGCAAAAAAACTTATGCACCAGCAAGGAAACTTCTTGATGCAGGTGTTACGGTTGCATTAGCAACAGATTTTAATCCTGGAAGCTCTCATATCCAATCAATGCCCTTCATTATGACATTAGCATGTTTACACATGGGAATGACAGTTGAAGAAGCATATCAGTCAGCAACTTATAACGGAGCTGTTGCACTGGGTATTGAAAAGAATGTTGGATCAATTGAAATTGGTAAAAAAGCTGATTTAATTATATGGCAGCTAGATTCTTTATTAGATATTCCTTATTATGTTTCTAATCATCCAATAGATAAAATAATAAAGAATGGAAATATTATATTTGAAGCTTGAAAATAAACTGTGTTTTCTTGTAAAATCAGCTCTTCTATTAATAGATAAATGGAAATTAAATGAAAATTAAAAAAATACTTTCTCTTACTTTTGTACTTATTATGAGCACTCAGTTCGTATTTGCAAATTATGCTTTTTATAAAAAAGTCGCTAATACGTGTAAATTCTATCGAGTATCTATTGACGAGAAGAAAATGTCTCTTGTTAAAAACAGTGATGGCTCTTACAACTTTACGATAGAAATGGAGAGTCTAAGAAATAATTTTGAAATGGTGATGCTGGTTGGGTTTATATCAGTTGGTCAAGCAATGAACCATCAAGAATTACTGTCTAAAAAACAAAAAATGAAAGGTAGAGATTATAGTGCTATAGTTCCTGGTGATACTGAAGTTACAGTAACAGTTCCTGTATCTAGAGAAAACACTATAATAACTGCAAAAGCAACGGCTGCACAAATTCGTCAACTAAGTGACGGTAAAGTTGATACAGCAGCTTTTATGCGTTTAATTAAAGATTCACTTCAAACACTCTAAAAGGAGGAAGAATGTTAGATCCTACAAGTTGGGCCGGTATGTTCGCTCAATATGGTCGTTCTCTACTTTGGGCGATTACTGCAGCTATTGGTTTTGGTTTAGGTGTTGGTATCTCATTGAAAGTTTTTGATTGGCTATCAACAGATATTGACGAATGGGAAGAAATTAAAAAAGGAAACATGGGTGTTTCTTTGATTTTTGTCGCATTGATTGTTATGGTTGGCTTAATCGTTCATAAAGTCATTTAATAACACCAAATTACCATTTTAAACCCCGCTTCTTGCGGGGTTTTTTGTTTATATAAGTAAAGCTATTTTTTCAAGGTATGATTGGTCAGTTGAATCAAATTGACTTTTTGTGTCCCCGTCAATATCTAAGACAGCTAATAGTTTATCATTTTTAATTACTGGAATAACAATTTCAGAAATTGTTTCACTATCACATGATATATATCCAGGAAATGTTGATACGTCATTTACTATAATAGTTTTTCTTTTTGTAGCTGAAGCTCCACAAACACCTCTATTAAATGCAATATGACCGCAAGGTACAATCTTGCCTTGATAAGGTCCAATCTGTAGTAATTCTTTTTTAACAGTACGATAAAACCCGCAAAATATCCATTCTTGAAACTCATTCATTAAAATAGATGAGATAAAAGACATTTTGCCAATTTCATCTATTTTATAGTCATGTAAAATTTTATCAGCAGTATTAAGTGCATTTAAATATCTATTTTTTTTATCCATAGTACATCCATAAATAGTATGTTACAGTTGCTCCAACAATGGTGTTTATAAAGTTAACCATGTCATTACCAATAAACTTAGAACCAAAAATTAGTTTTGCTCTTTTGTCGCAATGATATCGATCTTCAGTACTTGAGTTACAAGAAACACATTTGAATTGAGCTTGAATAAAACGTCCTAAAATAGAATCAGTCGCAGAGCCTGCTAGACCACCAAGAGCAATTGGAAAGAGGAGACCATTCATTCCTAATATTTTTTCTCCAAGTATTCCAATAATAAATGCCCCTAACATGGAAGCGGTAAGTCCTAACATTGTAATACCACCTGACACACCACGTTTTACTATAGTTTTTGAAAATATAAGTTTTGGTTCATTTCTAGAATAAAAACCTATTTCAGTTGCCCATGTATCAGCTGTTGCAGCACCAATTGCTCCAAGATAAAGAATAATTGCAGGAGGAAATTGATAAAAGAAATATATTGAAGCAAAAAATGCTCCAAGACCGCCATTAGCTAATATTTGAAGTATATTTCTTTCAGGAGATTCTTTATGATTTAAATGAGATAAAAAAGAAGAAGAAATAAAGAAAAATACTAATGGGAAAATCCAAGGCCAACCACCTGATCCAAAAATAATAATCCCAATCAGGTATCCGCTGATAGCTCCACTTGAAGACAATGAACGTTTGTACCACGAATAATAAAAAATAAATAAGGAGAGAAAAGACCAAAAAGCTAATGTGCTAAGTTCCCCGTGTGTATAATTAATTAAAAATATTTCATAGGATAAAAATGTAACAATCGGCACTGAAATATTATCAGAACCTTTAAAACTTATTGACTCTGCTAGGGTTGCTGACAAAGCAGTAAACAAACTACAACCAAACAATACTGTCAATGGTATATAGAAAGATGCATTATAAATACGTGCTAATAAATCAGTCCCAAGCATAATAATTAGGAAGGTTGAAGCAAACATTGCCAGTACCCCTCTTCGTGATTTTTTATCTCGCCAAGGTACAAAAGTTGTTTTCTCATTTTTGCCAATAATAGTAGCTATGGGATCCGATAAAGTCATAACCAAAATGGATAATATTAAAGATATTGGTTTTTCCCAGAAAAAGAATGATAGAATAAATATAGATAAAGGAAAGTAAATAGTTCCATAACTTTTTCGACTTGTATTATTAATTGATTTAAACTTACCTAACTTTAATGTTAATAAGTTAAATCCAATAAAGATTGAAGATAAAAGAATTAGTTGAATATTTGATTTAAATATATAAATGCAAATAGAAACTGTTAATCCAACTAAAATATGGACAAAAATTCTGATAGAATCACTATTTATTAGGGTTTTTGCTTGCAACCAATTAGTTGCAAGCAAGACTGAAAAAATACCAATAATAATTAAACTAAATAAATACCATTCATTCATATGTACTTTTCTTTTAGTTTAAAATATTCTTATAAATAAGATTAGAAAATAATTTATTTGATTATATTTCCCTTAACATCCAACAATATTGCATCACCAAATCCAAGCGATTTCATTCCATCTAGTTGCGTAGCTGCATCTCCAACAACAAGATAAATCATTTCATTTGGGCGAATATATTTTTTAACTAATTCATTATGACTGTCTACTGTCATGTTCTTTATCTTGTTTTCATTATCTTTAATGTAGTCAAAAGGTAGATCGTAGGTAGCAATATTTGAAATCATTCCACGTAACGCCCCCAGTGTTTCAAATCGACGAGCATTAGACTTTAAAGTTACATTTTTTGTGAACTCTAAGTCTGCTTGATCTATTGGTCTACTATAATTGGTCATAATATCTTTGAAAATATTTAGGGATTCTTCAGTCGTATTTGTTCTAACGGCTGAAGATGCAGTAAATGTCCCAAGAAATTTAGATCCACTAAACCCAGTCCTAGCACCATAAGTGAACCCTTTTTCTTCTCTAAGTACCATATTTACATTTCCACTAAAGTTTCCACCTAATTTCATATTCATAACTGTATTATCATAAAAATCAGGGTCGGTTCGACTCAAACTGAGATAACCTATACGAATTTCAGATTGTTTTGCATTTGGAACATCCACAAAATATGCTTTAGCACTATTATTTGGTTTGGGCATTATATAATCAGAGAATAGAACTTCTTTTGCTTCCCAGCGATCAACAAGGCTTTTAAAGCTGTTAACGGCGTTATTACGACTAATATCACCCACAATGCTTATCATACTAAGGTCTGGAGAAAAATTGTTGCTCACATACTTTTTTAAATCACTTAAATTAATAGATTCTACAGAGGCAACTGTTCCTGTTGTAGAATTTGAAAGAATATGCTCACCATAATTGAGTTTGTTGAAAACACTTGATGCAATAGAAGATGGAACAGCTGATCGACGTTTAATAGATTCAATCGTTTCGCGTTTAATCCTATCAAATTCTTTGACATCCCATCGAGGTTCAAATAGAATTTCTTCTACTAGTGCAAGTGTAGCTTCAAAATTGCGCTTTAAAGTATTTACTTCAATATTTATTGATTGTTTTCCTGTATACATGTTTATTGAAGAGCCTAGGGCATCAATTGCTTCTTCTAATTCAATCGGTGTCTTACTTGCTGTACCAATCATCATCATATCAGTAACAAGATTAGCAACACCTATTTTATTAGGATTATCAAGAAGCATTCCACCCTCTATTTCAATTCCAAAACTAACCAATGGTAATTCATCATGCTTAGCGCCATAGATAGAAATACCTTTATCATAGTTGTGTTTCCAAATTTTTGGGAGGTTTAACCTAGGCTGAGGACCATCTTTGGGTATAATAGATCGATCAAAAGATGATGGTATTTGAGCAATATCAATACTGCCTTCACCAGCTATTTTATCAGTATTTTTAATAATTTTTTCTTCTGTAATTGGGAAAAGAATAGAACCTTCAGCAATGAGATCAAGTTTACCTTTAGGAACAAAATTGGTCATTACATAATTTTGATTTTTAATATACTTTTCATAGACTCTTTTAATATCACCAGTATTTACATCTAATACTTTTTGAAGCTCTACTGCAATTGCATCTGGAGAGCCATAATATTCATTATATCTTGCAAGTTGAAAGCCTTTTCCCAATACAGATGCAATACTATTATAAAATCTAGTTTCATATTTAGACTTCAAGCGCTCCAGATCATCATTATTGAATCCATCAGTTTCAAATAATTTAAATGCTTCATGTACAGCTTTTTCTACATCTCCAAGATTAGTTGTTGGAAAGCCAGTAACAGTTACATTGAAAGTTCCTGCAATTTCTTGAGCACTATTATAAGAGTAAAGACTTGGCGCTAATTTTTTTTGTTCAACAATTACTTTGTATAGTGGCGCTTTTTTACCATCGCCCAATAGTTGACCTAATAATTCTAGGGCAGCTGCATCAAAATGACTTTGATCGATGGTTGGGAAATCCATTGTTAGACGAGGAGAACGCGCAAAAATATCTTCATGGTACAGTTTTTTGGTTTCAGAAAGTTGTACTGGTATTGGTTTAGGGTCAGGATTGTTAGGCCCTGGTTTAATTTCTCCAAAATATTTCTCAACTAATTGTTTTACTTCTTTTTTCTTTATATCTCCAGCTATAACCATGGTTGCATTATTTGGTCCATACCATTCTTCATAAAAGGCACGAACATCTTCTAAGGTAGCATTTTGTAAATCTTCTAATTCTCCTATAGTTGTCCAATTATAGGGATGATCTTCAGGGTACATATTTTTAATCATCATATAATTAGTGTGCCCATAAGGTCGATTATCAACTCGTTGGCGTTTTTCATTTTGAACAACTTCTTGTTGATTCTCAAATGATGTCTGAGTTACTGTTGAAAGTAACCAGCCCATACGGTCAGACTCTAACCAAAGAACAGTCTCTAATGCATTTTTTGGAACAACTTCATAATAAACTGTTCCATCTTTATTAGTACCACCATTAAGTGTACCGCCAGCATTTTGAATCTTTTTGAAAAACTGGTCTTGTCCAACATGTTGAGATTCTTGAAAAAGCATATGTTCAAAGAGGTGGGCAAAACCTGTTCTTCCTGGAGTCTCTCTGTTTGAACCAACATGATACTGAATAGCAACGCTTACAATGGGATCAGATTTATCTTCGTGAAGTATTACAGTTAAACCATTCTCTAATTTATATTTTTCATAATCAATTTTGAATTGGGTTTTAGGTTCTTCATTGCATCCGAAGATTAAGAATAGAGATGAAATGCTTATAATTAATTTCTTTTTCAACATAATTATTTTCTCACTATGATTAAAGATTTAAAAAACAATAAATTTAGTTTTTATTTGAATAAGTACTTATAAAATTACTGCTTATTCATGTTTGAAAAAAGAACCATAGTTATTAATCAATTAAAAAGCATATCATGAAATTACTAAGAAACTTTCTTCAATTATTTATTCTAATCACTTTTATCTCTGCTCAGGAAAAAATATTGTTTATAGGTAATAGCTTCACCTTTTATTGATAACAATGATTTTAACACAATTATTTTACAAGATAATAGCACCAGCCCATTATTAAAGACAGATGAGTCAAAAGAATATTTCAATCGTTTTATTAAACTCATAAATAAGAAACAAAGTGAAGTCATTCTTTACGGAACTTGGATATATCCTGCGAATCCTTTAATTGGAAAAAGTTTTATCAAAATTGATCCTATTCAATATGTACTAAAGCAAATTGCAGATCAAACAAAATCGAAAATAGCACCTATTGGAACAGCATTTAGACTATTTCAAAAAGAGTCTCCAGATTTATCTCTTTTTACAAGTGACAATAAACATCCATCTCCAGTTGGAACTTATTTAGCTGCATGTGCTTTTTTTTAAATGCTCACAGGTGAGTCCCCATTAGGTCTTGAAAGTAGGTATGAACGAAAAGATGAGTACGGTAAAAAAGTATTTTTGGGAATGGTTGAAAAAAGTGCGGCTTTAAAATGTCAAACGCTTGTGGATGAAATGGAAATAAAATAAAAAAGGCCCTGTTAAGAACAAGGCCTTTTTTCTATTTAACTTTACTAGAAAATATTAGAAAGAATAAGTTGCTGTAATATTTAATACATTCCACTTAATCTTAAATAAATCCATAAACATATCTTCCATGTCGTCGCCACTAGACTTCATTTCTAAATTATGGATGGTATACAGAGCTTCTATTCCAATTGGGAAAATAGGAGGTTTAACTCTTAATCCAACTCCATATGCTAGTCCAGCTTCATAAAATTCTGCAGCATCACCCATAGGTAATGAGTATCCAGCTCTAATGATTCCTCTGGCCATTGGAAATCCAACAGGAATTTTACCAACAGCGTATCCATAAAGCATATCTACTCCTTCATCACCACCAGCAGTATATTCAGCTCCTACACCGACTAAACTTAAAAGCATTTGCTCATATCCAAGAGTAAAACCCATTCCCTCTGATTTCTCATCACTCATACCACTAACAGTCATTTCTCTTGAGACATCTAATCCCAAACGAAGTTGAGCAGAAGCGATAGTAGTTAGAGCAATTAATAATAAACTGATTTTTTTCATTTCAGTTATCTCCTTTGGTATTTGTTACTAGAAATTTAATTAGAATTTATATTATTATTGAAGTTTACTTTAGAAAGATTGTCCAAAGAAAATAGCATTTAAAAGTAATCCATCTGTTCCATACCAGAAAGCTCTAAATGAGGGATTGTCAGCAAATAACACCACATGCCCAAGACCTTGTCTGCGAGCAATAATGGAAGCAGTATTTTTCATTTCAGCTTCTTTTTCTTCTGATATATAACCACTAACTAAGGGGTCATTAGAATAACGACCCACATTTGCTGAAGGACCTTCAGAAAGTTCAAAGAAGTGCGTACCTCTTCTAAATAGTGAAACGTTTTTATTATATCCATAGGCGATTGGATGCGTATTATCTAATTCGACTTCAAATATAGCGCCACCAATTCGTTGAGCTCCATTAACTGTCCTTACTTGATCATAAGCTATATCTAATTTTAGATTTTCAGTTTTTTTCAGTTTTTCATTTATGATTTTCTTATTAATTATCCATTGAGAACCAGTTTGAATTCCAATAAGAGTACCACCTTTCAGTACCCATTCTTTAATATTCTCAATATCTGCTGATTTTAATTCTTGATAGTAACCATCAGGTATAATGATGGTGTTATATTTATCAAGTTTTGAGTTATTTAGGTTATTTGCATTAATCAATGAAGAGGGGATATTCATTCGAAAATTGGTTACGTGCCAAATTTCACCCACACCATATGAAGATGTACCAGGGCCTGATAGTATAGCAACTTTAGGCTTTTGAAGCACACTATGTGAAGCGCCACCTAAAAATGCACCTGAGGATGTAGCTGCAGTATTAGATGCATATATTTGAACATGGTCTGACTTTGATAAAGCAGTCATCATTTGATATATTTCTCGTTCAGTGATTTTAGAATCAGCATCACGCTGGTTTACTGGTATTACAATTGAACCTCTATCAAACTCCACGTTATTTCCATCGATAATTACACTAAATGGTTTATTTGCTAATCGAGGTTTTATACCTGAATCAAGGATTTTATATAAACTCTTTGGAGCATAGTATCTATCCCACTTCATAATATAGGCTGATTTTGCCCTTCCACCTAAAACTTCACCACCATTAAGGACTATTTCATCTAATTTATAACCCATATGTGTTTTAGGATTTTGCTTTAATTCAAATGATTTAACACCATACGCCTGAGGCAAAGACCAAGCAGAAACATCATAAAATAATGAATCTTTAAATTCGGTGACTTTTTCCATTATTCCTTTTAAAAAACGTGTTTGGGGTTGGTCACTTGGAATAATAATTGCCTCTGAAGGATTAAATTTATTTTGTTTGACCGTAATAGGTTTCTTTAGTGCGTAGGCAACAACACGGTGTTTTTGTAGATTTTGTATGAGCATTTGAGCTTGGGTACGATTGTCCTTTAAGCTAATCAAATAACCTTGCACTGGATTTTTTTTAGCCTCGTTAGAAGAAGTGGCATAAAAATCTCGATGGTATTCTAAAAACTCATTGCGCAATGTGACTAGGCCATCTAAAGTTCCTAAGGTAGACATGTAGTGATTTCGAATACTAAAAGCATATGTTAATCGGCCTTGATTTGTTTCTCTATGGAGAGCTCTGGAAGAAGCCTGTTCAAAAAGAATACCTACAGAACCATGAATGTCTGAAAAAGTAGAACCTTTTCCATAATAAAAGTCATCATAAGATTCTTTGGTCAAATACATAGATTGAATGCTATCTAACCTTTTTGAGTGAAAAGGGATTAGCTTATTAGTTAAATCAAAAGTTTTTTGTGGCGTATTAGGATTGTTTCTACTAGGAATACCAGGTTGAAAAAAGAATGTAGAATTTCCACCCATCTCATGAGCATCCAGAACAAATTGTGGTCGCCAGTGATGAAATAATTTTATTCTACCATTTGACTCTGGTTGTGTAACTGGCATCCAGTCACGATTCATATCAAAAAGATAATGGTTTGTACGACCACCTGGCCAGGGTTCATTGTGCTCTCTATCTTGTCCATCAGAGGTTGGAATAGCACCGCGATTACCATTAACCCAATTCACAAACCTAGCTCTACCATCAGGGTTAAACATGGGATCAATTATAAGAACAGTGTTTTTTAGTATTTGATCAATTTCTTTTCCGTTGCCAGCTATTAAATGATATAATAACAATATACCTGCTTCTGTACCGCTTGCTTCATTTCCATGTATTGAAAACCCTAAGTAAGCAATGAGTGGCATACTATCAAGGTCAGTATTTTTTATTTTTTCTGGAGAATCTGAAAGACTGAGGTTTGCTCTTCTAATTGATTCTAACCTTTTATGATTATCAGGGTGAGTAACGACAGCATGAATTAATCGACGACCTTCATGAGATATAGCATGATCATTCACTATTAGACGGTTACTTTGGCTGGCAAGAGCTTCAAAATAGTCGACAACTTGATCAGTGCGAGTATGGCGTAAGCCTATCTTGTGACCTAAAATTTCTTGGGGTAAAGAAATACTGGAATTATAACTAACGCCAGGAATATTATTGGGTAAATCTATCTCTTGACCAGAGACTGAAATAGAAAATGTAAATATAGCTAAAATAATCTTTGTCATGAAATCCTCCTCATTTGACCTCAAATAAAAGTTTTTGAATACGATTGTAGTTAAAGACGTAAAAACAAATTATCTTTTTTATTTAATTTAAACAATCTCATTTATTTGGTTTTATAATTATTTATTCAATAATTAAGTAAATAAACTGAATAGAAATTAAAATTAACGATATAAATTAATTTTATAAATTTTATAGAATATTAATTATTAATGTCAAAAAGAATAACAGTTGTAGCAGGAATAATAAGAAAAAAGGACTTTTTTCTTATTGCTAGAAGGGCTCCACATATAAAAGGTCCTGGTTTTTGGGAATTTCCCGGCGGAAAACTTGAGATTGATGAAACAAAAGAAGTGTGTTTAAAAAGAGAATTAGATGAAGAACTTGAGATTGAAGTGATTGAATGTTCTTTTTATAAATCATATGATTATGGTTCTGATGACATCATTTATAATATGAATTTTTATTTAGTAAATAAATTTTCTGGCACTATTAGATTAAATGCTCATGATAAAATTAAATGGATAAAGTATAACGAGTTTAGAAAGTATAAGATGCTTCCAGGTGATATTCCAATTATTAAGGATTTAGGTAGATAATTATGTCAATAAATAAATTATTCAAAAAATATTATTTTACTTTAGTATTTATTATTTCTTTTCAACTAGTCCATTCACAAAACTATAGTTATAAAACACCAAGTAGGGATGGAACAGGTAAAGTTTATTTAGGTAGAGAAATTAGTACAATTATGGGTCATTTAGGGGCTCCATGGCTTGAACGCACCACAAGGTCTTCTGAAGAGCGTACTGACTTAGTTGTTAAATCAGTAGGGTTAAAAAGAAAAGATGTAATAGCAGATTTTGGAGCAGGTAGCGGTTATTTTACAAAAAGATTAGCCCCTTTATGCAGTTTGGTATATGCAGTAGATATTCAAAAAGAAATGTTAAAAATTAATAAAAACAATATGATGGCTGACAAAATAAATAATGTAGCGTTTATCCTTGGAAGTGATAAAGTAACGAATCTTCCTAATGAATCACTAGATTATTTAATTATGGTAGATGTTTATCATGAACTAGAGTTTCCTTATGAGATTATGCAAGATATTTACAAAGCAATGAAAGTAAATGGACAAGTTATTTTAGTTGAGTATAAAAAAGAAGATCCAAGGATAATGATTAAGCCATTACATAAAATGAGCGTTAAACAAGTACAAAAAGAAATGAATTATACTGGGTTTATTCTTGATCGCTCTTTTGATGAACTTCCAATGCAACATATGCTTTTCTTTACAAAAAAGTCAACAAAATGAATATTGACATTGTAAATAATGAAATGTTTAACATTGAAGAAACAAAAGAAGCTTTAAATTATTCTCCATCTGATTTATCGGATGTATTAAAATTTCATAAATCTTTAGGAAACATAGAAACTCCACTAATTGAGCTAAATGAGCTTTCTAAAAAGCTAGACGTTGGAAGCATCCTTGTCAAAGATGAAAGTTTTCGTTTTGGATTAAACGCATTTAAAGCTTTAGGCGCTTCTTACGCAATGAAAAAAGAAATTGAAAAAACCCCAAACATAGAGACTTTTTGTACAGCGACAGATGGTAATCATGGGCATGCTGTTGCGTGGATGGCTCAAAAGCTTAAAAGAAAAGCTATTATTTACATGCCCAAAGGAACAGCTGTTGACAGAGTTAATGCGATCAAAAGTAAAAATGCAGAAGTAATTGTTATTGATGAAGGATATGATACTGCAGTAGAGATTGCAAATAGAAAAGTAATTCAAGGCAATAGTAATGGGAATGATTCATGGTCTTTAATTCAGGATACTGCTTGGGATGGATATGAAAAAATACCTTTAGATATTATGAAAGGTTATTGGACTCAAATGCATGAAGTGACCAGTCAAATTAAAGATGAAAAAATTGATTTAATTTTTCTTCAAACGGGTGTGGGAAGTTGGGCCGCTTCAATAATTAATTATATTTTAAATAACTGGGATTATTGCCCTCTATTCTACAGTGTTGAGCCTTTTTCAGCAAATTGTTTAGCTGAATCCATTAAATCTAAAAAAAGAGTAAAAGTTAACAAAAAAGAAACCACATCTATGGCTGGCCTTGATTGTGGTACCGTTTCTACTTTAGCTTGGCAAATACTTAAAACCAGTATTTCTTCTTCAATCTCAATTGACGATAGTTTTACTGAAGAAGCAATGCGGGTGTTCTCAAATCCAATCAAAGAGGATTCAATAATAGTTGCAGGAGAGTCAGGAGCTAGTGGACTAGGAGCGCTAATTGCTTTAAAAAGATTAAATAAATTTTATAATAATTCTTTAAATGAAAACTCAAATATATTGATAATCAACACTGAAGGTGACACTGATAAAATAAATTATAAAAGAATAATTAAAGATTAACTAGCTATAAATAAATACCTAGTATTCTTCCCACCATGAATTGAATTGCTTATTTAGTTTTTCTTTTGAAACAATTTCTCCAATTCTAGGAGTTAAATATTTTAGCCCTATTTGTTTAGCTAGCTTTATAGATTCTTTAACAGGTTCATCCCACGAATGTTTAGCTAATGTAAAACCACCCCAATGAATTGGCATAAAATATTTAGAATTAAGATCTTTTGCAGCTAAAACCGCTTCAAATGGAAACATATGTGAATGTTTCCAAGCTTTATTGTATTGACCACAATCAATTAATGAAATGTCAAAAGGACCATGCTCAAGTCCAATTTGTTTAAAGTGCTTACCATAACCACTATCTCCACTAAAATAAATTTTTACGGCAGATGATTTGATTGCCCAAGAGCTCCATAGGGTACTATTCCTATTTAATGGACCTCTACCTGAGAAGTGACGAGCTGGAAGAGAAGTAAATTCAATTTCATCTATTTTAAAAACTTCGTTCCAATTGAGTTCAATGATCTTTTCTTCTTCAACTCCCCATTTTTTAAGATGATTTCCTATACCATAAGGAACTAAAAATGTCTTTACATTTGCTTTAATTCGTTTAATTGTTGAGTAGTCTAAATGATCATAGTGATCATGTGACAAAACTACGATGTCAATATTAGTCAGAGAGTCTGGATCTAAGGGAAGAGTTTGGTTGAACCTTCTCAAACTTGGAATAGGCACAGGAGAGGCATGCGTTCCAAGCATTGGGTCTAATAAAATAATTTTACCATCTATGTTAAGAATGAAGGCTGAATGACCAAGCCAAGAAATTTTGAAATCAAAAGGATTCACTTCATTAAATAATGAATAATTAATCTGATTAGGTATAATATCACTAATTGGTTTTACATCAGACTTATCATTTGGTTTACTTGGTGCTATTATTTCATCTTTAAAATAATCCCAAACTGAAACATCTTCAGTAAACATTGGTGTTTCTTCTAAGTTTTGGAAACCATCTTCATTAAAATTTGAAAATGCTTCATATCTATTTATTTGCTCAGATGATGGATTTGAGCCGAATTGAGGAGATATATTTATAAATAAAATGATTACCGCTATAAATACAAGAAAAACCAAAAGAGCATAATAAATAATAGATTTAATTTTTTTGTTAAAAGCCATTTTGATATTGATTTATAAAGGTCGAAGTATTAGAAAATAGGGTAATCTTATAAAAGAAGTAGACCTGAGGGCCTTAAGAGACCCTCAGGTAAAACAAAGAACGTTTTATTTGGTTCTATAATTAATTTTAATTCATTAAAGTGAGAAGGCTACAAAAAGTGCCATTTACTACCATCTCATATTCCTCTTGGTCCATTTCAAGATCAGATAGTGACATGCAACCTTCATCTACCATTTCTTGTAAAGAGCTGGCATAATTATCACAAAGAGATTTTCCATCTCCTTCGCCTGTTTCCATATAGTTATTAAATTTTTCCATAGAAGATGTGAAATCAGCTGTTATCTCGACACATGCGGTGACTTCTTTAGCCTCATCCGAGCAAGAAACTGTTATCAATGAGAATGAGGCTAACGAAAGAATTATGTATTTTTTCATTTTATAAAACCTTTTATTAAAATTTAGTTTAGGAGGAGAGACTTCATCTTCCTGCGCTCGGATTATGATTTCCATACGATAACTAGCAGAGATACTCCATCTATGAACCGTAAATTAAGTTATTCTGTTGTTACAAAACAAGCGATAGAACCTATGATCATTTATATAACGCTCATAGTAACCTTGGTAAAATATAACATCACTTAATGGCCTATACTGGCCCGCTCATAAATAATAACGACTACTCTATCATTGCTTAACTAAATAAGAAAACTCAACGAGTAAGACCCTTAGGCACTGAAAATGGAAGGGGTAGGGGTTGGGAGTAAATCAGGGACAGCCAGTGTAAAGTATTTATTTGTAGATTGATATATGAAGAATATACTTGCAAGAGGTGGGATTGAGTTTTTAGCTGTTTTATTAGGCATTACACTATCTTTATGGGTTGATGAAAGCTCAAAGGGTAAAGAGATTGATTTAGCATTACGCAAAGACCTAATAAACATAAGAGCTGACTTGAAAAAAGATATAATTGAAATTGAAAGAATAGATAGTTTAAAATCAAAAGGATTAGATCAATTAGAAATATATTTAGATATTATAAATAATAATCTTGAACTAGAAGATGTGGATTCAACTTTATTAATTAAAAACTATGATGATATTAGTTATACTTTCTTTCCAATGGGCTCTTCTTACTTAGTTTCTTTAAATAGTGGTAGAATAAATTATATTGAAGATTTAGAATTAATTATAGCTCTAAGCAAATATTATCAAAATAGTTATGAAAGAATAAAAACAAATAATTTTATGTTTGATGAATTTTTGAATAAGAATTTTTTCAAATTTAGGTCAATATTAGAAGATCAAAAAACTATAAATGATAAATATAAAATTATTAATTCAGGTAGGTTCTCAGAATATATATTAGAATCAAAAGATAGAATAATCGCTTATCAAAGTTATGTACTTAAAGATATGAAAAGTTCTGCAAGAAACTTGCTAATAATTATTGAAAAGAATATCGATGAATAAAAAACTCTGGTTCAAATAAAGGAGCCTGAAATGACTAATAAGAATTTAAAAATATTATTTGCGGCGTTATTTATGTTATCAGGGATTGCGTTTTTAGCATGGACCATTTACGATGTTTTTCTCAAATAGAATAAAATGAAACG
>ENA-UOXV01001462-UOXV01001462.1-marine-metagenome-genome-assembly--contig:-NODE-1462-length-32999-cov-5.729480_pt1 | contig 32999 bp, 22 predicted proteins | sample MGYA00238165_ERZ766961 | MGnify/ENA primary metagenome ERZ766961 (study PRJEB28924, sample SAMN03173240) | marine metagenome | biome: Marine; feature: Water; material: Subsurface seawater | place: North... | reverse complement strand
GATAGGCTTGATCAACCAGTGTGGGCGCCAGATGGTGGTCATGGTGGCGGCGATACAACTGCGCGGGTGAACAGTGACGGAAAGTTCGAGAAATATCGACCCGCCTTTGATGTGACTGTGTCTCCTTCTCAAGTCTGACAACCTGGATCAAATCCAATCGTCGAGAGAGGTGGACACACAGGACGCACGCACGTGAAAAGTCCTTCCACCATGTCGGGTAACCGCATCATGGTCGGCAACCTGCCTTTCCAGGCGGACGAGCGCGCCCTCGGCGATGCGCTCGGCCACCTCGGCAACATCACCGACTGCAAGGTGCGCCCCGATCCCACCGCCTGTGCCACTTCCAGAATTCTCTCCTTCACCGCGCATTTAGTCCGAACCCTAATCCGATCGATCGCCCCCTCACCCCCCTCCCTCTCCGTCCCTCCCTCACCACCAGGTCATCACCGACAGGGAGACCGGGCGGTCCCGGGGCTTCGGCTTCGTCACCTTCGCCGACGCCAACGCGGCGGCGCAGGCCGTGCAGACCATGCACGGCGCGGACATCATGGGACGCGCGTGCCGCATCGACTACAGCGAAGATCGCAGAGGCGGGGCCGGAGGCGGAGGCGGGGGACGCGGTCCTCCAGGCCCGCCCGGCGGCTACGGCGGCGGAGGAGGAGGAGGAGGAGGAGGAGGAGGATACGATCGCGGCGGTGGATACGACAGGGGCGGCGGAGGAGACCGCTATGGGGGAGGAGACAGAGGCGGCCCCGGGTCCCATGACAGAGGTCCCCTGCCGCCGTCGGGCGACCAACCCCCGCCCCCGCCCGGCGGCGGCGGCGGCTACGGCTACGCCGGGCCCGCCATCGAGGCCGGCGCGGGCGCACGCGGCCTGTGCAACGACTTTCTCCGCGGTGCCTGCAAGTGGGGCGACCGGTGCCGGTACTCCCACGTCGGCGGAGCCCCGTCGCCCGCGCCGCCGCCGCCGTCCGACCGCGACGGACGCCGCGACGACGGCCCGAAGGTGGAGCTCGGCGGCGACTGGAAGTGCGACGGCTGCGGCAACAGCAACTTCTCCTTCCGCAAGTCCTGCAAGAAGTGCAACGCGCCAAAGTCGCGCGCGCTGAAAGACGCCGAGAAAGCCGCAACGGGCGGCTGGCTCGTCGCCGGCCTCTCCGACACCAGCAATCGCATCTTCGTCAAAGGGTTCGACCCGACGAAGGTCAACGAGGACGACCTGAAGGAACTCTTCGGCGGCATCGGCATCATCGCGCGCGTCAGGCAACGGCACGGGTTCCCCGACCAGTGGCCTCACGCGGTTAAGATTTACAAGGATGAATCCGGCGTGCCCAAAGACGAAGCCGTGATCAAGTACGACGACCCGATGGCGGCTCAGTCCGCGCCGGGTTTCTACGACGGGTTCGAGCTGAAGGGGAGTAAGCTGTCGGTGTCCATCGCGACGACGAAGGAGAGGCCGGAGGAAGCTGAGGGCGGCGGCGGCGGCGGCGGGGGGTACGGAGGTGGAGGCCGGGGCGGCGGCTACGGCGGCCGGGGCGGCGGCTATGGCGGCCGAGGCGGCGGCCGCGGGGGCGGGGGCGGCTACGATAGGGGAGGCGGCGGTGGGGGCTATCGAGGAGGCGGCGGGGGAGGCTATGGGGGACGGGGAGGGGGAGGAGGCGGCGGGTACGACAGGCACCGGCCGTATTGATGCCACCTAAGTTTTTTTATATTTCAACCTGAATTAGCCGATAACTCGTACGTGAAGCAGTCAGGGGATGATCTCCGAAGCGTTCTGTGGCCTGAAACGCTCCTGGAGGGGAAGGAGCCCGCCGCTTCGCGATGACGTGCGATCGGCGCGCGTCACCGCCACTTTCTCCGCACGCGCCTCACCTTCCACACCCAAACAAAACTCACACTCAAGATGGTACGTCCTGTCATGTCCATTCCACGAACCCAAACGCGACGTACCGGCCCGACGTGCGCGCCGCCGCGCGCGCGTCGCCCCGCGCATCCTCTGTCATCGCCCTGTCGGCTGAAAAGTGGACAGCAGATCGTCTTTTCCGAAGTGGCGGCACGCGTGATCGCGCCGCCCCTCGAGCCGCGCGCGTCTGATGCACAGCTGTGTCGCCCCACGACCACACCACGGACCGCGCTGACCCACCTCCACGATCCCACGATCCCACCAACAAACAGGCTGTTCTTCTCGGCATGGGCAACCCCCTCCTGGACATCTCCGCCGTGGTGCCCACGGAGTTCCTCGACAAGTACGACCTCAAGCTCAACAACGCGGTCCTCGCCGAGGAGAAGCACGCCCCGATGTACGACGACATGGTCAAGAACTTCGAGGTCGAGTACATCGCGGGCGGCGCCACCCAGAACTCCATCCGCGTCGCGCAGTGGATGCTCGGCGCCCCCAAGTCCGCCGCGTACATGGGCTGCGTCGGCAAGGATTCTTTCGGCGACGAGATGATCAAGGCGTGCGAAGCCGAGGGCGTCCACGTCAACTACATGGTCGACGAGGCCACCCCGACCGGTACCTGCGGCGTCCTCGTCAACGGCGGCGAGCGCTCCCTCTGCGCCGCCCTCAACGCCGCCAACAACTACAAGATCGCGCACCTCGAGCAGCCCGAGAACTGGAAGCTCGTGGAGGATGCCAAGTTTTTCTACTCCGCCGGCTTCTTCCTCACCGTGTCCCCGGACTCCATGCTCAAGGTCGCGAAGCACTCCGCGGAGAAGGGCAAGACGTACACCATGAACCTCTCCGCGCCCTTCCTCATGGAGGTTCCCCCGTTCAAGTCCGCCATGATGGAGTGCATGCCCTACGTGGACGTGCTCTTCGGCAACGAGTCCGAGGCGGCCACCTTCGCCACCACCGAGGGCTGGGAAACAACCGACGTCAAGGAGATCGCCTGCAAGGCGTCCATGCTCCCCAAGGCTGAGGGCGCCAGCGCCGGCCGCCTCGTGGTGTTCACCCAGGGCATGGACCCCACCATCGTCGCCAAGGATGGCGCCATCCTCGGCGAGTTCCCCGTCATTCCCCTCGCGGCCGAGAAGCTCGTCGACACCAACGGCGCGGGCGACGCGTTCGTGGGCGGGTTCCTCTCGCAGTTCGTCAAGGGTGCCGAGCTGGAGAAGTGCGTCGCGGCGGGTAACTACGGCGCCAACGCCATCATCCAGCAGTCCGGCTGCAAGTGCCCCGCCACCTGCGACTTTGCCTAAGGTGCGCCAGGCGGCGTCGGGGTCGATTTGACGACTTGATGATTTTTAAAATTTATTTGCGCGCGAGTTGCCGGGGGGACTGGCCGCGTTCGCGCGCGTCTCCCCACACGAATAACACTTAATAGGACGATACGTTCATTGTGTGATGCATGCGTCACGTCGTATTACATCATCGGATCCCCATCCCTGTGCCACACGGCCACCTGCTCGTCCCAGCCGCACGATCCCACCACGCCATCCGCCAGGACGCTCGCGTCCAGCCCAACCGCGAATTCTGAATGATGCCCCCACCGCCGCAGCGGTTGCGCCGCCGCCGGCCCGGGCCCGGCGGACGCGCACATCTCGTAGTCCCACATCGCCACCGTCATGTCATAACTGCACGTGTACACCACGCGTTCGTTCCACGGGTCGCATCGCACCCGTCGCACCGCGTACTGATGCCCGGCGATGGTCGCGAGTTCGGTTCGGGGCGATCGAATATCCCACAGCTTGACCGTCTTGTCCACCGACCCGGTTGCGACGACGCAGTCGTTGTACTTGTTCCAGTCGCAGCTCAAGATCTCGTACTCGTGCGCCGGTATGGTGAGGGTGCTGAACTGTTGTCTGGCGTCGAAGATTTTGAGCGTGCAGTCGCCCGAGGCCGTCGCGAAGATGTCCGCGTGTTGCGGGGACCAGACGGCGGCGTATACGCAGTAGGAATGCTCCGCGAAGGTCCGCAACGACGCGGGCGGGCCGTTTAAGGACCACAGCTTGACGGTATCGTCCCACGAGGCGCTCAGGAAGCAGTCCTTGCGCACCTGGTTCCAGTGCACGGCGTACACCTCGTGCGTGTGTTCTTCGAGCGATCGTAGCGGGTTGGCCATCGGGGGCGCGGCGACGTCCCATACCTTCACGCTCCCGTCGCCGCTCGCGCTCACCAGCACGTTCTCGTTCTCTTCGCTCCAGCAGCAGTCGTACAGGCCGTCCGCGGCGTCGAACCGCGCCACCTCCACGAGCGGCGCCCCGGGTCCGCCCCGCTGGTCCAACACGTACTGGACTCCGTTGCCGATGATCCCGAAGTTTTGCGACGTCGTCACCGCGACCCTGCCCTCGAGAAACGGGGAGAAGGCCAGGGAGTACCCGTTGTGTTGGGTCTTGAAGCGACCCATGGCGTCGCGTGCCCGAACCCCGTCACCGCGCGCGTCTCAGTGCCGGGCGATCTCGAATCGTCGTCGACTCTTTTTGAAGCGCGAAACCAAAAAAACGAAGTCAGAGAGACGTCGAGTCGGAAGATCTCACTTCGAGGGGCGCGCCGACCTCGCGGATGGGGATGACGACGGTTTGGAGGCCGAGAGTCAGGATAGACGTTCTGAATGCCGGTGATGTTGATGACAAAGATACACGGAAAGAGGAGTTGACCAAGAAGGGCACGAAGCGGAAGAGAGCCCCTCCGACAAAGGGGCCGTGCGAGCACGGGGTGAAGAAGCGCTCGAGGTGCAAGGTGTGCAGCGCTTGTCCGCACGGTCGTCAGCGCGCTAGGTGCAAGGAGTGCGGTGGTGCATCAATCTGCGAGCACGGTCGTCAGCGCTATCAGTGCAAGGAGTGCGGTGGGTCTGGATTCTGCGAGCACGGTCGTCAGCGCTCTGCATGCAAGGAGTGCGGTGGGGGCTCAATCTGCGAGCACGGTCGTCAGCGCTGTCGGTGCAAGGAGTGCGGTGGGGCATCAATCTGCGAGCACGGTCGTGTACGCTCTAACTGCAAGGAGTGCGGTGGGGCACAAATATGCGAGCACGGTCGTGCGCGCACTCAGTGCAAGGAGTGCGGTGGGGGTGCAATCTGCGAGCACGGTTGTCGGCGCTATCGGTGCAAGGAGTGCGGTGGGAAGGGAATATGCGAGCACGGTCGTGATCGCTCTCGGTGCAAGGAGTGCGGTGGGAGTGAAATCTGCGAGCACGGTCGTCGGCGCTCTGCATGCAAGGAGTGCGGTGGGTCACAAATGTGTGAGCACGGTCGTCAGCGCTCTCAGTGCAAGGAGTGCGGTGGGGGCTCAATCTGCGAGCACGGTCGTGTGCGCTCTGTGTGCAAGGAGTGCGGCGGGTAAAACCAAAACCAACAACGAGGGGGTGCTAACACCAATCGAATACCTAACTCTTACCGCTAATCGTCCAAATGGCCACCACACCGAGCTACCTTTCGACATCGTCCGAAGACACAGCCGTGTCGTGACCGCCGTACCGCGCATCCCTGTGCGCTTTACTCTTACTGAGGTCAGCCGTGAGCGGCGCGTCCAGGTCATCCGGGTGTATCTCCCCAGCGCATTTACCCACCAAGTCCACAAACGACAGCGCGTTGGCCGACTCCCCCGCCAACAAACGGACCGTCCACTCCCCGAACTCCTTCTCCGCTCTGCGCCGGAACGAACCCCCGCCCCGCGCGCCGTGCCCGATCCCGTTGATCGCCTTGGCCACGCACCTCGGCGTCGTCAGCGCCTTTGGAAACTTGGCGACGAACGCTCCGTTCATTTTAACCACGGCGTCGCCGTAAACAGCGTACCGCTCCAGCACGTCCCGCCGCGTGACGCACGGGTCGATGCCGTCGTCCACCCTGAAGAACCTGCGCCTCGAGCCGACGACATCGTCCTGGAAAGTGTTTGAATCGACTGAATCGTCCGCGTCCGGGGCGAACCCGTCGCGCTCCCATCGAGTCGCACCCTCACCTTTTAATAATTCACCCGCACCCGTCGCTTCACCTTCACCCGCGTAACGCTCGAGTAACGGCCCCCGCATGTCCCCGTAGAACCGCGCGTCCACCTCCGCCAGGATAGACGGGTTGCGGTACACCGCCCGGCCGAGCATGACCCCGCGCAGTTTCCCACTCGCGAGATGCTTCGCCGCCTGGTCCATCGTCTCGATCCCGCCGTTTAACGAAAACCCGAGGGATGGAAAATCGTCGCATAGCGCGTGAACTTCTTCGTGCCGCAGCGGCGGTACGGTCCTGTTCCCCGTGGTGGACAGCCCTGAGAGCACCGCGGCTCTCGCGTGCACGATGAAGTGGTTCACCCCCGACGCCTGGTGCACGGCGTCGACGAAATCAGTCACGAACGCGTACGAGTCCGTCGAGTCATCCATCGATTTTTCCGTCGGCCGAACTCCGAGGCGATGCTTGACGGTGACCGGGACGTCGACAGCCTCGCGCATGCGCCGGAGGCACTCGCCGACGTGCTCCGGGTCCCTCATGAGCGACGCGCCGAAGCACTTATCCGCGTCTTTCTTGTTCACCACCCGCGCGGATGGGCATCCGCAGTTTAGATTGATCTCGTCGTATCGGTACTCGCCGTCGCAGATGGACGCCGCCTGTGCGAGGCGCTCTGGTGACGCGCCGCCGAGCTGCACGGTGAGCGGGTGCTCCTCGTCGCCGTACGCGAGCATCTCGGGCTTGGTGCGCCAGCTGTGGACGATGGCGTCCTGGTTGACCATCTCCGTCCAGAGGTGCGCGCGGCGGCTGAGGAGTCGGCAGACGCGGCGGAAGTGGGTGTCGGTGCACTCGAGCATCGGCGCGACGGATATGCGGTGCGAGTCTATCACGCCGCCGCTGTCCCATCGTGTGGATGGTACCGGTGGGTGGGGGTGTGACCTTCTCGATGAGGCGCCATCCTCCGTCGCGACCATCCTGCGCCCTCGGAAAGTGTTTTCCAAGAGTGCCGACAACAACTGAAGCGAGAGAGTTTAGACCGTGTTTTTCTGGGTCGTGCTCATACGCCCGTGTTAACCGTAATTCCAGGGGTTACGTCGTATGGGACTTCGGTTTGACGACAAAGGACTCTGAAACGCATTTCAAGGTCGCGCCACTCAACGGAGGGTCGCGGTCACAGAGATCGGCCTGTTTATTCTTGAGATATTTCCTCGGTCACTCGTTTTTCGCGCGTATCTTCTCAAACGCGTCCGTTGGCGGCGGTCCATCACTTGTAAGCGCGCGCGGAGTGAGGCACGCGACCGATACGTCGGTATCGTCGGAGGGACGAATCGCATGAACGGCATCGCGATCGTCACGGCCGGCGCGGCGCCCGCGGTGGGCGCCCGCCGCGGGCACACCCGGGGACGCGCCAAACCCGCGCGCGCCTCGGGAACCCCGAGCGATGTCTCCCCCGCCCGCACCGCGACGAGACACCGAGTCGCCTCGGGCACCAATCGCTTCTTCGGGGAGACTCGCGCGCTCCGAACGGCGCGCATGGGCCCCGTGAACACGTCCAGGGCATCCCGCGACGTCAAGGTGCGTCATCGCGTCATCCCCGTCCCCAACGAACCCACGCCTCATCGTCGTTTCCAAAAAACTTTTTTCGCTTTCCAAACCCGCCGGTTCGAGAGCCATCATTCGTTTGCGCTTTTCGAACGCGTCGCGCCCTCAACGACCGCCGCGACTCACGTGCATCATCCCCCTCTCTCTTCACGCTCCAACACAGACGCGCGCGATGGGCGGTAAGGTGGACACGAGTAAGGACCAGTGGTGGGCGAAACACAACGCGTCCAACATGGTGGAAGTGCACAGCATGGACGAGTTCCTAGGGGAGCTCAAGCGGTGCGGGGAGGGCAAACTCGTCATCGTCGATTTCTACGCCCGGTGGTGCGCCGCGTGCCGGGCGTTGCACCCGAAGCTGTGCAAGATCGCCGAGGCCAACTCCGCGGACGTCGTGGTGATCAAGATTGAGTTCGACGATAACAAAGACCTCTGCCGCGGCATGGGGGTCAAGGTGCTGCCGTACTTTCAGTTGTACAAAGGGTCCCTCGGCAAGGTTGCCGGGTTCAGCGCTTCTATATCCAAGGTTGGTCGGATACGGGAAGCGATCGAGGAGCACAGGCCGGGGGGTGCCTACGACAGGGACGAGGACGTGGGCATGGGCTGGCCCGTGGACGTGGACCCGGCCAAGAGCGGGAGCGAGGACGAGGAGCCCGCGGGCGATCGAGAGCCGGCGCCCGCGCGATGATGCAAACGAATTTCTTCTTTTTCATTCTTTTCCCGAGGCTGGCGTCTGTCGACGCTCGAGCCTTCGACCGTGTTAAGTGCGATGCGTCGCTGTACAAGATGACGCGAGTTTTGACGAGGCTTTAGCCAGAGCTGCCATGTCCCCTGTTGTTTGTTGTAAGATCGTTTGAATGTAAGTCGCGAATGTAAGTTGACTCTCCGATTGATGATGATGTGCTGAATTTCATCGACGCCGCTAAATAATTTAAGTTTCTAAAAAATCGTCGAGGGTACGAGCGCGGGGCAAGCCTCATGCTTGCTCACCCTTCAGAGCGGTATCCACCAACGTCTCCATCCGCTCCGGCTCCGCGCTCCCCTTCCTCAGGTTCGGTGACAGCTTCAAGCACGTCACGCATCCCCGGTCGTCGCCCACCAAGAGCACCGGATACTCCGGGTTGAACGCAACCTTCGTGAGCTTCGCTTTGCGCACAATCTTCTGCTCGCAGATTGGTTCGTGCTTGTTAATCTCCAGGTCGTACACGTGCACCTTGCCGTCGCTGGTGACCGCCGCGAACGACGTGGAGTTAAGCGGTGACCACGCCACGTCACCGACGGCGTTGTTCAGGTCGAAGCTCATCAGCGGCCGCGCCGTGTTGTGCTCCCAAAGCTTCACGCTCCAATCCGCCGACGCCGACAGGAAAGCCTTCTGGTGGAAAGGGTTCCACTGCACCGAGTACACCGCCATGTTGTGCCCGACGTACGTCTCGAGGTACTGCGAGTTGTACGCCTTGGAGCACTTGTGCACGTGCCCTTCCTCGGTGCCCACGACGAAGAGGTGGTCCTGGGCCTGTTAACAAAACACGACGTCATACTAATTGCCCGTACGAAAATAAAAATAAACTCACCTGGTTAAAGTCGAAGCAGCACCCGCCGGCGAGCGACCCGAGCGCGTCGGCGTCGTCCCCCTCGTCGTCCGTCACCAGCTTGAGCTCCATCAAGTCCTCGTGGACGAGCTCGGACTTGGACATGGTCCACGTCGTGACCCGTCCGTCCGATGAGACGGAGCAAAAGTTCAGCGAGCGCTCGCTGAGGTCCTGGTCCTGCCACTTCACCTGCCAAACCGGATCCGTGTGCTTCCCCGTCTTAACCGTGCACTGCCGAATCGGTCGGTTCACCTTGTTCCGCACGTCGTACACCATCACGCTGCCGTCGTACAGGCCGACGGCGAGTAGGCTGGGATGGTGCGGGTGGAAATCCAGGCACATCACGCCAGAGTCGGTCGTGAACGTGTACTCCGGGTGGCTCGGGTTCTTCAACGAATAGCAGCAGATCAAACCGCTCATCTGCTTCACGAAATCAAACGAGCCGTACCCGACGGCGAAGAGATCGTGGTACTCTGGGTTCCACGCGATCGCCGTGACGTGCCGGCGCTTAGCGCGCTCGTTGTAGAACTTCCACAGCGGTAACAGCGTACCTTCCCCTTCCCGGAATTGATCGCTCTGATCTTCCCAGTACTTGAAATCTTGAGCGATGTCGTCGTAGGAGTTCTGGTTCACCATGCGCTCCATCACCTTGACCGCGCGGGTCATCGGTACCCCCGCCATCATCTCCGGTTTCTTCTCCTTGGGCACCGTCACGGGCTCATCCTTCTTCTTCGGCAAAGGTTCGCCCGCCTCCTCCGCCTCCTCCGCCTCCTTCTCGCGTTGCTTCTGCTTCTTCATCATATCCTTCTGGATGGCGATGCGCAGCTGGTCCTCCATGTAGGCGTCGTACATCTCCCACTGCGTGGCACTTGCGGTGAACTGCTGCGAGGGTGGGGGTTCCGTCGCGGACTGACGTTCGCGCGTGGGGTTATTCACCGTCTGCGCCGCTCGTTCGGAAAAGTTGAATTGATTGCGAAGCGCCTTGGAGTCATCCGCGGGTTCCCGCGGCGCATCGTCGTCAACGGGCGCGCTCGCCTCCTCCTCGGCACCCTCGGCACCCTCCTCGCCACCCTCGGTTTTCTTCTTGGGTAAACCCGCGACTTCGCGTTCGTACGCCTCGACCGCCTCCGCTTCCATGGCTTCGAGTTGCAGCTGCTGCTTCGCGGCGTCGGACTCGCGATGAAGGAGGTAGCCGTCGGACGCGAAGTGGACGACGAGCTGATCGATCATCGGTTCGAACTTGTACTCGCGTTCTTTCGTGTTGTACCGCGCGATGTTCGCCGGGGCGTTCGGGTTGTTCGCGGTGAGTTGCTTGGTGAACTCCTCGTCCATCTGCTTCTGCGTCAGCTCGAGTTGATTGGACGGGACGATGATCACGGTCTTGGCCTCCTCGAAAGCGTCGAAGTCGGCGACTGGCGGCGCCGCTTTCTTCTCGCCCTTGTCCTTCTTAGCCTTGGGCTTGGCGCCATCCTTCTCGGGAGCCTGTTCGATGCGGTGGAGAGAGGGACGCGTGGGGTCAGAGACGGCGGGTCAATGGATCGATGGTTTTAGGAGGGCAAACGGAAACCCGGTTTACTTTTCGCGTGATTGACGGGGCCGGAGACGTGGGTTTGCGCGGGGACGGACCTTGCGGGGAGGCATATCGTGACTCGCGCCCCTCTAGGGTTCACTCCGGGACTCCGCCGCCGTCGGTGTCGTCGCGTCTACTGCGTCGCGGTCTCCTCGCGCGCGCTATCTCTGACCAGGGCGACGACGGGAAATCCGCCGATGTGCTATATTTGGCCCGGCCTCGGTCCAACTCAAAATCGTCCGTGAGAAGAGAGAGGCAGTTGCCCTTGAGGAGAGGGCCGACGAGGTGCTCAGTGGAGAGAACGCGCGTGCCACGACCCACGGGAAGACCCGGACGGGGGATCGGAGCGGCGATGGCGTACAACTATGTCGTGACGGTACGTACCCCCGCCGCCGTGTGATCCACACGACGCCCTCGAGCCCCGCCCACCGCGCTCAAGCAGAGGCGACCGGCTCCCGCGCTTCTCCCGCACATCCAACAAAACGATGAACCCTACTGGCGCTGTGCCGACCCGCGATCTGACCGGTCCCGACCCCCGCCCCGTCTCCCACAGGCGCAAAAGCCAACGAGCGTGACGCACAGCCTCGTGGGCAACTTCACCCACGACAACGAGCTCAACCTCATCGTAGCGTGAGTCCCCACCCCAACGCCCGCGACGCGTCACCACCCCACCGACCCAATCTGAAAAAACAATTGCAAAAAAGCGCGCGATCTTCTCGCACCCCCTTCTCACCCTCCCTCCTTCCCACCGACCACCACGATCATCTCCGCAGTAAGTGCACGAGGATCGAGATCCACATGCTCACCCCAGACGGCCTCCAGCCCATGCACGACGTCCCATTGTACGGGCGCATCGCCGTCCTCCGGCTCTACAAACCGCAAGGCGAGAAACGCCAGCTGTTGTACATCGCCACCGAGCGGCTCATGTTCTGCGTCCTCGCGTACGACCAAACCACCGGATCCATCGTCACGCGCGCGATGGGCGACCTCACGGCCCGCATCGGCCGGACGTGCGAGCACGGCTTGATCGGAGAGGTCGACCCGGAGTGCCGACTCATCGGAACGCAGGCGTACGATGGCCTCTTCAAAGTCGTCCCGATGGACCGAACGGGACAACTCCGCGAGGCGTTCGACATGCGCCTCGAGGAGTCCAACATCAAGGACATAAAGTTCCTCCACGGCTGTCCCCGTCCGACGATATGCGTCCTGTACGAGGACACCAAAGAGGCGAGGCACGTCAAGACGTACGAGGTTGACGTTAAAGAGAAGTGCTTAGTCGACGGGCCGTGGGCGCAAAACGATTTGGAGGGTGGCAGCTCGTTGATCATCCCGGTCGCATCGCCGTTGGGCGGCGCGATCGTCGTGGGCGAGAGCGTGATCGTCTACCTGAACAAGGACGGCGGCAACATGGGGGAGATGGCCGGCGACCGAAACGTTCCGGGAGCGACCGGAAGAGATCCGGGCCAATCCGGCATGATCGTCAAAGCCATCGCCACGAAGAGCGTCAACGTGATGGCGTACGGCGCCGTGGACGCGGACGGCAGCAGGTACCTCCTCGGCGATAGCACCGGGATGCTCCACCTGCTGGTGCTGGTCCACGACGAGGCGCGGGTGCACGCGCTGAAGCTCGAGTCGCTCGGGCAAACGTCCATCGCGTCCTCGTTGTCCTACCTGGACAACGGAGTCGTCTACGTGGGCAGCGCGTACGGCGACTCGCAGCTCGTTCGGTTACACGCGCAGCCCACGCGGTGCCCTGCGGACCAAACACCCGCCACCCCCGACGGCCTGACCTACGTCGAGTGCTTGGAATCGTTCACGAACCTCGGCCCCATCGTGGACTTTGCCGTCGTCGACTTGGAACGACACGGCCAAGGGCAGGTGGTGACGTGCTCGGGGGTGGGCAAAGACGGGTCACTAAGGGTGGTGCGGAACGGCGTGGGGATCCACGAGCAGGCCGCGATCGAGCTCCCCGGGGTCAAGGGAACGTGGAGCCTTCGAAGCGGCGACGCGAGCACGCACCCGAGCGACACCCACCTCGTGGTGTCCTTCGCGAGTGAAACCAGAGTTCTCGCAATCGACGACGAAGACGAGCTCGCGGAGGCTGAGTTCCCCGGGTTCTCCGCCGAGGAACAGACGCTGTGCGTGTGCAACGTCGACGGCGGGTACGTCGTGCAGTGCGTCGCGTCCGGCGTGCGTTTGGTCACCGCCGGGACAGGGGAACCGAGAGCTACGTGGACGCCGCCGGGGGGCGCGGCGGTTTCGGTGGCGGCGGCTAACAGGACGCAGGTGCTCGTCGCGACGACGGGCGGTGCGCTGTATTCGCTGAGCGTGGGCGCTGCTGGTTCGAGTTCTGACGACGCCATGCAGATTGACGGATCGTCGGGTTCATCCGGCGAGCTGATCCGCGAGGTGGCGACGACGACGCTCGGCGACGGCTCGGAGATTGCGTGTCTGGACTGTACGCCTCTGTCGGACCCAGGGGATCCCGCCGCACAGCTGTGCGCGATCGGGACGTGGACCGCGGAGGTTTCGTTACTCACCTTGCCGGACCTGAAGCCGGTGACGACGAGTGCGCTGGGCGCGAGCGGCGGCGGCGGCGGCGGCGTGTCCGGCGGCGTCATCCCCCGCGCCGTGCTCCTCTGTTCTTTCGAGGGTAGCCCTTACCTCCTCGCCGGGCTCGGCGACGGGCAGTTACACACGTTCGGCGTCGACCCCATCGCCGGTACCCTCAAGGACGGCAAGTCCCTGAGCCTCGGTACCCAGCCCATCACCCTGCGCACGTTTCGCAGCAAAGGCACGACGCACGTATTCGCCGGATCCGACCGACCAACCGTGATTTACGGCAACAACGGTAAGCTCATCTACTCCAACGTGAACCTGCGGGAGGTGCTGCACGCGTGTCCGTTCAACTGCGACGCCTTTCCCGACTCACTCGCGCTCGCGTCCGAGTCCGACCTCACCATCGGCGGCATCGACGACATACAGAAGCTGCACATACGCACCGTCCCGCTCGGCGAGCAGCCGAGGCGAGTCGCGCACCAGCCGCAGTCGGGTACCTACGCGGCGCTGACTGAAAACTTTGACGGACGATCGGAGACCTACTTTGTCCGACTCTTCGACGACGTCACGTTCGAAACCTTGCACAAGTTCAGGCTCGAACCAAACGAGCAGGACTCTAGCGTCATCTCGTGCGTCTTCGCGGATGACCCGTGTGCGTATTACGTCGTGGGCACGGGGTACACGTTGCCCGAGGAGCCGGAACCGACGCGGGGTCGAGTTTTGGTGTTTCGAGCCGAGGACGGTAAGCTTCAGCTGGTGGCGGAGAAGGAGGTCAAGGGTGCGGTGTACAACCTCAACGCGTTCAACGGGAAGTTGCTCGCGGGGATCAACAGCAAGGTTGAGCTGTTCCGATGGGTCGCCCGGGGCGGCGGGGTGATTGCCCATACGGACGGTAAGCAGCAGGAGGGCGGTTCTACGTACGAGCTGGCGAAGGAGTGTTCCCACCACGGGCACATCGTTGCGCTGTACGTGGCTGTGCGGGGTGATTTCATCGTCGTGGGTGACCTGATGAAGTCGGTCTCTTTGCTGGCGTACAAGCCGGAGGAGTCGGTCATCGAGGAGCGCGCGCGCGACTACAACGCCAACTGGATGACCGCCGTCGACATCCTCGACGACGACACATACCTCGGAGCCGAGAATAACTTTAACCTCTTCACCCTTCGCAAGCAATCCGACGCCGCGACGGACGAGGAACGGAGCCGGCTGGAGATCGTCGGCGAGTATCACGTGGGCGAGTTCGTCAACAAGTTCAGGCGAGGGTCACTCGTCATGCGTCTTCCCGACCAGGAACACGCGGACGTCCCGACTCTGTTATTCGGCACTGTCAATGGCGTCATCGGGGTTTTGGCCACGCTTCCGCGGGAACAGTTCGAGTTCCTCAGCGCACTCCAGGCGGCGCTGAACAAGACGGTGAGTGGGGTCGGGGGTTTGAGCCACGACGCGTGGAGGAGTTTCCAGAACGAGCACAGGCACAGGTCCAAGGAGGGCGCCAAGGGGTTCGTGGACGGCGACTTGATCGAATCGTTTTTGGATTTAAAGCCGGAAAAGGCGGCGGAGGTGGCGGCGGCGGTGAACCTGGGCGTGGATGAGCTGACGCGCAGGGTGGAGGATCTGCAGCGGTTGACGCACTAGTTAGCCTTTCATCGACGTGTACGAGAGACTAGTGTACGTGTTATGACATCGGTTCTCACGCGCTGATGGAGATGGCGTGTTCCAGCAGCTTCACGATCGTTTCGAACCTCGTGTACACATCGTAAAAAGTGCCCTCATCAAAGTCCTCCCCCCCGCATTCTGCCAACTCCGTGCTCGCGTGATCCAACGGGGACTCACCATGATTGTCTGCCTTATGAACGTCTACACCTGCACCGTTGAAGAGCAGGACATGTGTGGAGATTTGACGTCCGTATTTAACTGCCCACATGAGAGGGGTATTGCCGTTGTTATCCGCGAGGTTCGCATCAGCACCCGCGTTTATGAGCTCCATGACATTAAGCGTTTGCTCGAACCGAGAGGCCCAGGACAGAGCAGTGCAGCCTTCATTGTCCTGCTTGTTGATATCGGCCCCTAGCTCGATTAGAGCTTCCACTTTCGCGGGTTTATCAACGCGACTGCAGTAGTGGAGAGCTGTCATGCCATTATGGAGTGGCTTGTTCACGTCCTCCCCCGACGCCAAAAGGGCCCTGACGGCGGGGAGGTTGCCGTAAGATGCCGCCAAGTACATCGGTTCAGTGCAGCCTGGAGCGTGCTTATGCCTCAACTCCGCGCCGTACATCTTGAGCTTGGCCTTCATGGACCGAACGCCATCCACGCTCCACACCGCGTTGTTGTGCCACTTGCTAACCTGCGCCAAGTTGAGCGTAGCCTTCAAGTCGAGTGCCGCGACGACGTGCGTTCTGAAGACCTCGGGCAGAGCCTCGGCGACCGCCTCGACCACCGATATCTCGCCACTGCGGATCTTATTGACGATCGTATCGGCTTCGAGCCGCTCGTTTCCAGTCTGCATGGCGGCGTGCGAAGTGGCGAGTCGCGTTTGTTGTTGCTCCCAAAAAGCAAAAAGCTGAGGTGGACGGAGCGATGATAGAGCGATGACGTGGCTCAATCTCGCGCCCGACATTCCGATAACCAAAAACCAAAAGGTGCTCACCTGCGCGGGGAACCATCACCGCCGGCACGCACACCCGCCGCCGATACACCCGCCAAGATGCTCGCGATGACGACCACGACCGTCTCGGCCCGCGCGCCCGTCCGCGCGCGCGCCGCCGCCCTCTCCTCCCGCGTCGCCGCGCCCTTCACCGCGCGATCGGCCGCGACCTCAAAAACGAAGCTTCCGATGAGCATCACCCGCGCGGGTCCCGAGGAGTTCTCCAGCGCGCCCGCGCCCTCCCTGGACGCCGCCCCCGCGCCCGGCGGCATGTCCAAGACCGCCCAGAGGAAGGCTGCCGAGAAAGCCGCCAAGAAGTCCGCCAAGAAGCCCAAACAGGCGCAGAACCAGAAGCCCAAGCGCCGCAAGGCGCCTTCGGGCGAGAAGAAGGTGGACATGCCCCCGACCGAGGCTGAGCTCGCCGCGGCCGCCAAGTACGACACCATGCTCGAGGACGGCGCCAAGGTGTACGAGGTCTTCATCCGCGCCAAAGGACCTAACCAGTGGTTCCCCGTCGGACCCATGGCCGTCAAGCAGGACTGGATGATCGTACCCGAGATGTGGAAAGCGGAGGCTGACATGAAAAAAGCGGGGTTCAAGATGTACCCAGCGCTGATGAACGCTCCGTGCTTCGGTAAGGTTGAGTACGGGTACCGGGTCCGGGACGACGAGAAGAAGGTGACGGAGGAGGAGATTCGCGAGGCGGGCGGCAAGCTCAACCCGTTCGAGGACGTCGTGCTGCTCGAACGGGCGGCGGACGGAAGCGACGGAGCCCCGGCGGAACTCGGGTGGAAGGAAAAGCTCGACAAGTGGATGAACCCCTACGGCAAGTGAGCGCGTGCGTGTGTTAGTGTTTAGAGCGTGTGTTACAAGTAAGTTATTGTGCATCACGAGGATACGACGAGTCGAGAGGACAGATCGTGGCCGGCACTTCGGTGTCTAGAAACCGACCAGGCACTCGAGCTCGGAGCAGTTGTACGTGGGTAGTTCGTAGTGCCCCATCCTGGCGAGCAGCGCCGACCCGTAACTCGCCTCCGCAAATTCCGACGCCGTCACCGGGATCCCGCCGTTCGCCCGCGACCGAATCGTGCTCCACTTCGCGTTCTTGGCACCCCCGCCCGCGGTGTACACCCTCGCCACCTTCGACGAGCCCATGGCGGCCATCTCCGCGTACGAGCGCGCCTCGACGCCCGCGACGGAGCCCAGGATGGCTGTGAATAAAACATGACGTCATTACAATTGCCCATAAGAAAATAAAAAGAACTCACCGCGAAGGTAATCGGCGTCCGAGTCTGGTCTCGGAGACAGCGCCTCCGTCGCCTCTTTCACCGTCATACCAAAGCCCATCAGGACGCCGGGGTAGTAGTCCGGCACGTCCTTTTCCTTCGCGGCGTCGTTCAAGTCGATCAACTCCGTCAATTCCACGAGCTCGTCGTCGGAGAAGTTTGAACGGAGGAGCCATCCGCCGAGGTTGCTGCTTCCGCCCACCAGCCACGATCCTGTAAACAAAACACTTGAAGTCATTCTAATTGCCCGTACGGAAATACAAAAAATAGACTTACCGCACAGCCTGTGCGAGTAAACACCCTTCGCGCTGTCGTCCACGCGCGTCTCGCTCACCAGCTTGAGCGCGAGCGAGCTCCCAAGGCTGGTCACCGCGTCCCCTACGTCCGTACACCTCGCGGCGACGAACGCGGCGATGGAATCAGTCGTCCCCGCGATCACCGCGCAGCCCCCCGGCCGCGTGAAATATTTCATCGCCGCCTCGGTAGCCACCGCGCCGGTCTTGGTCCCCGGCGCGCGCACGTTCGAGGGCAGCATGGACGCGTACGGCAGCGACTTCATCCATGCCGGGTAGTCCCCGTGTGGGCCCAAGCCCGGGTCGAACCCCAGCTTCAGCGCGTTGTTATGGTCCGTCTCGCCTTGCAGTCCGTGGAGTAGGTACGCGATCCAATCGGCGTGATGTAACAATTTGGCGTTCCCGATCGTTTCCCCGTTGCCAAGCCACCAGCTGTGCAGCTTGCACAGCGCGCTGGACGGTGTCCGCACGGTGTGCCCCTCGGGCGCCATAGCGCACACGGCGTCCATGGCGTCGTTCCGTTTCTCGTTGTACAGCATTGGCGGGTAGATCGGTTCGCCGGATGCGGCGTCGACGATGAGGACGGTGCCCGAGGTTCCGTCGATGGACACCGCCGCGATGCGTGATCGGACGGTTGTTTCGTCGAGTTGATCGAGGAGGGACCAGAGCGCGCCGCGCCATGCCTCGGCCCATCCGCCCGTCGGGATCCCGTCGCCGGCCTTACCGCCGTCGACGATGGGAGGGTACTTGGCGGTGGTCTCGACCAGGATGACGCCGTCGGGTCCCACGACGGTGGCTCTCGCGCCGGAGGTGCCGAAGTCGAGCCCTAGGAAGAGCGCGTCGTCGTCGGCGGATGGGACGGTGGCCGCGTTAACTGACGGTGCCATCGCGCGGATGGTGAACGCGGAGAGGTCGCCGGTGCGGCGCGAGGAAAGAGATGCTCGGGTCGGGCTCGCTCGCTCCGAGACGACACCGGTACGCGTGTCGGGTCCGAGCCTGGGCCTCGCCGCGCTGGGAATCGACGCGCGCGGAGAGGAGACGCCGCGGCCGGTCGCTACAGATGCGAGTCCGGCGCGCGCGACGATCGACGATGCCGCGACGACGAGCATGTGACACGACGAAGTGGCGAAGACGACGACTCGCATCGATCGATTTGGATAAACCGAGGCGCCCGCGAGAAGAAGGCCGTTGCCGAAAGATGGAAAGCCTCGGAAGGATGGCGCCCATCAGTCTACCCCGCGCTATGCAATACTCGCAGGGGGCGGGAGTTAGCAGCCAGATGTCGGTGCCCTCGGGCGCCTGGGAGGAACTGCGCCGCGAGGTACGCGCTCACCGATCCCCCCACAACGAACCCCCCACCCATCACCGCGCCAACAACGCAGGGCACCCCAAACCTCGAGATCCCCCGCGCTCCCCGTGCTCACCGTCCACACCTCCACCCTTGTCACCCAGGCGCGGTCGCTGGAGTCAGAGATCGACGGTAAGCTCGCGACGCTACAGAGGGCGGCGAGCACCGCCGGCGTCGGCGTTCGCGACGCCCTCCTCGCGGGCGATTCCCTCGACGCGCAGGTCACCGACCTGGAGTCGCTGCTGCAGAGGCTCGCGGACGTGAGCACAGCCATGGCGGGCGCGGTCAAGGGCGGCGTGGGTGATTCACGCGCGCACACGCTCGCCAGGCATAAAGACATCTACGCCGAGTACCAGTCCGAGCTGAGGCGCGCCAAGAACGCCGTGCAGCAGAGCAGGGAGAGCGCCGAGCTCTTAGGGAGCGGCCGGGTATCAGGCGGGCTGAATGGGAATGATCACTTCGGAGACTCCTCCGCCGGGTCGCAGCTGATGCGCGAGCGCGGGACGATCATGAGCAGCACGTCCAAGGTGGACGACGTCATCGGGCAGGCGCAGGCGACCGCGGCGGCGCTGGTGAACCAACGGGGGATCTTCCAGAACGTTAACCGGAACCTAGACGCCATCGGAGGACGGTTTCCGATGGTCAACAACCTGCTCACCGCGATCCGGCGGAAACGGTCGAAGGACACCATGGTCCTCGCCACCGTCGTCGCCATCTGCACCGCGTTCACGCTCATATACTGGCTCTCTAAATAGGCATCCGAAGACTTAGCATCCTCAATACACAACACACTACTAGTAGGCTTTCGCGACACTCGGCTCGGTTTGTTTGTTTCTCACAAGAGTTTTTGGTTTTTTTGGTTTTTGGAGCTACGAGGTGGCCGCCACACTTCCTGTTGTGTCACCGCCCCGAGCGCGAGACGCGGGTATCGGCATCCATGCGCCCGCCGCCCCGTGCGATGCTGACCCTCCTCGTCGCCGCGCTGGCGCTCGCCGCCGCGCCGCGCCGCGTAGCCGCCCGCGAGGTGGCCACCGGCGGTGTCCAGACCGCGGCGGTGGGCGACACCGGCCGCGCGGCTTCGCAGGCTGCGTACTTCGACCCGCGCCCGCCCGTGGACTGCCGCGCGCTCGTCTTCACCGGCATCGCGGGCGACTGTAACCTCGACGCGGGGGGGACGTACGACTCGTGCTGCGGGACCCTGCGCCGCGCCGAGGCTGCGCGGTGCTTCTGCGACCGAGGCGTCGTGAACGCGGTACGGTCAGTGATCGGAGAGGCGGGACTTGAGTACTTCAGGTCGTTCGCGCGGTCCAGGTGCGGATACGCGCTGACGGAAGGCGACGCGTGCGGTGTCGCGGGTAGTGCCGCGGCCTCCTCGACGCTCGGGGAACGCGAGGTGACCACCCTGCAGCAGCAGCAGCCGGGGCAGCAGCTGCCGCAGCAGCCGGGGGTGGAGGAGGAAGAAGAAGAAGACTACGAGGCTACTGAGTTCCCTCCTTTCCCGCCCGAGCCGGGTATACCCCCGGCGCCCACAGCGCCGCCGCTGACGGACGGCGCGAACGCTCCAGAGTTTCCGCCGATCCCCGACTCCGAGCCACGGGACCTACCCCCGGTCCCGGCCTTCCCAGCCTTCCCACAGGTCCCGTCGATGCCCCCGGAGCCGGCGCCGCCGCCGCCGCTGACGCCGCCCGCGCCCGCTCCGCCGCCGCCGCTCGGGACGCCCGGAGCCGCGCCGCAGCTCTCCATCCCACCCCCCGCGCCGCAATCCCTCGGCGGGTACCTCAACATACCCCCGCCGGCAGGTGACCCGGTCCGGCGTAAACCCCCGAACCTGCCGAGCATCTGGGACAAGATCAACGACGACAAGAGTGACTTTCAATTTGGATTTTTCGCCGACGCCGTGGTGGCGACGGGACTGAAAGGTCTGTTCCAATCCGCCGGGCCGTTCACCGCGTTTGTACCCACGAACCGCGCGTGGTACCGCGCGCTGGTGAGCCTCGGGGTGACCAAGGAGGACGTGTTCGAGGATCCCTCCTTGACCGAGGTCATCATGCACCACATACACAGAGGCGAAATATACGCCGAGCAAATGTTTTTTGGTAAAAAGGTTCCCACAATGCACATGTCCGCGCCGAACGTCGCGAGGTCCGTGCGCGCCGCGCTCGAGTCCGGCGCGGACCCGATCGCGGTCCGCGCGATGATGACAGAGGGCTTGGAAATCGAAACCTTCCAGACGATGTTCCGGAAGATGTACTACGTGGACGGGTGCGACGTGAAGGCGCACTCCATGGATTTAGTAGCGAGCAACGGGGTGAGCCCTGATCCTCTCGCCCGTCTCTCGACCCGAACTTCGAATACCCGTAGTGCTCATCCGATCCTTCCCATCTGTGATATAACAGGTGATTCACGCGGTGGACTGCGTTTTGTTCCCGCCGCCGCCGCAGCCGCTGCCCGCGGGGCGAACCGTGGCGCAGGTCATCGTGGAGAGGTTCGAGCTGTCCATATTCGAGCAGGCGCTCACGGGCGGGGGTTTACTACAGGCGATCAGTCAGGCCAGTCCGACGAACCCGCTCACGGTGTTCGCGCCGACGAACACAGCGTTTGTGAAATTCATGGCGTCGAGCCCTTCGTTCTTCATCGACACGCAGGCTGAGCGGGTGGTGAACCCCGGGTACCCGGGATTGCAGGAGACGCTTCTGTACCACTTCGTGCCCGCGAGGCTCACGAGCGGCCAACTGCAGACGCACAACGCGCGGACGCTTCGCACGTTTGAAGGTAAGGAGATCTTCGTCGAGTCGTTCGGTTTGGGCGGGAAAAGGCAGTCGAATTACGTCAACCACTTGCTGGGTCAGAAGCTGTACGCGAACGGGTGCAAGCTGCGGCAGGTTGACTTCATCTGCGTCGACGGGGTGGTGCACACCATCGACTGCGTGCTGCAGCCAAACTTCCGGGACGACCGAGATAAGTGGTTCGGGGACACGGAGTGAGTATGATAGCTCGTGTGATGATAATAATTGTCGGATTTTCAAACTCAACGCGGGCCTGCCGAAGTGTTATCTTCAACAGCCCCTGGGGCAATTCGCCCCTCAAATACAAAATACAATCAGAACACCTTCTGCTTCTCGAGCCTGTTACCCGGCCGACCAAACTTGCCCATGAGGAACCTGAACCTCAGGTGATACTCCCGGATGTACATGGGCACCTGCGTCGCGGCGAACATCGCGCAACGCAACATGAGGTCCTTCTCGGACCGAAACATCTCCATCCCGCCGAGCGCGAAAAACGACCCGAACCGGGCCCACGCGACGCACCCGCACAGAAAGCTCGTCACCAACTGCTCACCGAAGCGTAAGGGCATCAGGTGAGGCAAAACGATCGTCGTCATCACGAAGAAAACAGCCGTCTTGACCCCAAACTGATCGTTAAACGCGTCCGGGTCGAACGCGCTCCGGGTTTCGTTCGGGACAATCGCGAATCCGTCGGCGTCGAACGTCAAATTTTCATCGTCGAAGAGGGAAGACCCGTACTTGACGGACACCGCCGCGAGCGCCAGCCTGAAGACTGAGATGCACCCCATGCGCGCGCGATGCGAGATACCGACGCTCTGGAGTACCCCCATGATCGCCACGGGGGCCATGATCATGGTCATCAGCAAACTGAAAGGCAACGACGGGAATTCCGTGTCGCGTCCGGAGACGTACATCTCCAGCAACGTGAGGTACCCGGCGGTGGCCACGCACACGAAGATGAGGAAGCACGCGGCCAGTAGCCCCGCTCGTACCTGCCTCTGGAACTGGAACACACCCATGATCGCCACGGGGGCCATGATCATCAGCGAACCGAACGGCAACGACGGGAATTCCGTGTTGCTGTACAACTCAAGCGTCGTGAGGTAACCCGCGGTCATTGCGCACACGAAGATGAGGACAAACGCGGCGAGTAGCCCCGCGTTCACCGCCGGCGCCGTGATCTCATCCGCAAGGGATCTAAAAGCATCCTCGACGACGGGGTCCTCGAACCGCATCAACCCCCGCGTGTTCCACGGGGTCTGGCACACCAAAGGCTCGAGCCCCTTTGTCTCCTTGAGCCTGAGCGCAGAGACGGCGACCACCTCCTGGCGGTACTCCGCCTCGGCGACGTCGCTGCACATCTCAGACGCGGCTCCCTTGGAAGCCTCCGCGGCGTGCGCGGGGCTATCCCCGATGGGCGAGTTTTCCAACACAGCCCCGCCTTCGCCGGTTCCTCGGTGTGGTCCCGTTCCGGATTCAAAACCGAGGCATCGCATCGTCGCGTCCACGGACTCCGCGAGTGGAAACGCCAACCACACCTGCGCTGGTCCCCTGGTCAGCGAATAGACGTAGCTGAACGTGGCCCAGCACTGGTCGTCTTGTAAGATCAAGGATGCGATGTAGGTGAGCGTCGGATCGCGCCCGCACGTGATGACCCGCTGGAGCGCATTCTCCAGCACCGTCTGGTTCAACTCGATGAAAAACGGCTCGGCGCACGCCGTCGCCACCGCGCCGAGCGCGGACACCGCCAGCTCCGCCGCGCTCTCATAGAGATCGTGAACCAGGCGGCGGGTATCGGCGCCGGCGAGGTCGTGCGGCGGCGGCGCCAGGCCTTTCATCGATCCGAGTGGTGGCCTTTCATCGTCCTGACTGCGCTGGTCGCGGGACCCTTTGGTGTCCTGGTCGGAATCCGTTTGTGAGAGCGTTTGCCCTTGGAAGCCCGCGGAAGCCCGGTACTGCTCCGCGCGGAGCCCTTCGCCATCCCCTTCATCGTCGACCACCTTGGCCACCCCTTTCATCCACGCGTGCGGGTCCTTACACCCCCCGATCATGGCCTTCACGAGCTCGGCGGCGGCGCCGCCGGTTGAATCCTCGCCCTCCTCTGCCGACGCCGCCGCGGCGGTGTGCAGCGGCGTCCACAGCTTGTCATCCACCGGCATGTCCACGCCGCCGAACAGCCGTTCCCCGAGGTCACCTTTGGCGTCGTCCGCGTTGCCGATGAGTTCGAAGAGCTGCCAGAGCGTATCCGGGCATCCGTACGCGGCCACCTCGTTCATCACCCGGCTCTTTCCGAACCTCCTCTCCGTCAGAGACGTTTTCAGCGCTTGATCGATCTCGTCGCCGGCGTCCGCGTGAATCTCTAGAAGCCTGCATGCGAACGCGTTGAGAAGGTGGAGCAGGCCTTGACCGCCCGCGAGTTCGCATCCGTCCATCAGCGCGTTGGCGTCGCAGTCGTCCTCGAAGAGGAGCGACGCCAGATCTACGAGCGCGCGATCCTCGCAGTCGTCCGCGCTGCTCCTCGTCGACCACCTGCGCTGCCGCTCCTTTGGGGTCGCGCGCTGCTTGCGACGACCCGACCTGGTTCGCGCGGCGATCGAATCCTCGCCGATGTCGTCATCCTTCGCGTCCAACACAGCTGTGTTTTCGTCGTGATCATTCTCGCGATCATTCCCGTGTCGATCGTCGTGGTCCGAGCCGGAGACGCTCGAGCGGTGCCCCGAGGCGCGCTGCGATCGTACCTCCCCATCATCGCGGTTCCCGAGGAGTATGTTCCCGACAAGCGTCCGAATGTTTCCGACCATGCCCATCACGGACGGCCCATCACGCGCGCCCCGAACCCCTCGTTGAACCGTGCACGTCAACCCTAAGTACAGCGCAGCCTCTTCGCACAGGACGGGATCTTTGAGGTACAGCACCCTCCGCGGCGGCCCGGCTGGATCGACCGGCGCCGCGGGCCCGTCATCCTCGTTCACCCAGAAGGGTCGCACCACGAGCACGCCGCTCAGGCCCGTCGGTGGGATGCGTATGGAGACTCGCCCCGTGAGTCTATTGGTCCATAACTGTCCTCGGATCCAGCGATCTCCGAGCTTCGCGGTGAGGGTGGCGGCACGGGGTATCGGCTCCGGCCACTCCACCACGGTCGCCTCGGTGCTCAGCCGGACCATGCTCTCGGCCTCGACGAGCGGTAGCGCGAATCCCGACATGGATGTACAAAGATAGCGCCCCACGCTTCGCTCCCCTCCACTGTGTCGAACCCCCGCCCCACGTGGGAAAACTTGTCGTCTGTGTACCTCTGTGTGAGTCATATTCATAATCTTATATGGCTTTCCAGTCTGCATTTTAGTGAATTGTGCATTTTCGAGGAGTCGCACTGATAACGCGTTCAAATAGACGACAAAATTTTGTGCGCACACCAAGTCCTGACCGGTCCTGACATTGGCGCCATAGGGAATTTATGCGTTATGAATTTTATGCGGGATTTGGTGACTAGATTTCCAGCAGACTCTCATCATCCACGAACCGATCTCGATCCGACTTGCGCGCAACTTCAAACCATCGGACCCGCAGAAGAAGGGGGGTGCCCAAAATCGAGAGCGATGGGACGGCGCCCTTCGGGGGGCAAGTCCCTCGATGGAGGCGGCATGGCCTCCCTCGCCGAGTTCGGGTTCAGCGGCGTTCCGAAAGCGCGGGCGAGCGCGGAGGGCGAAGGAGGGAGCGGGTCGGGCGATCGTCGCGCGTCCGGGGGTCGCGCGGGAGGAACGACGACGACGACGACGACGACCGTGGCACCCGCCGGACGCAACAGCTGGGGCGGACGGACCAACAACAACCGCAACAGCTGGGGCGGACACAGCCGGGGAATCGTCCCAACGCCGTTCAACGGAGCCTTCGTTGGCGCCGAGCTCGCATCACCCAACTCCTTGCTGCTCTGGTTCCACTCCGAACGCGCGGAGCGGATCGAGAACGCGCTGAGCGAGAAACTCTCGGATGCGCTGCTCCAGCCCTTGTACGCCATAGGCAGGCTGCACGAACGCAGGTGCAGCTACAAGGACCTGGAGGAGGAACGCAAGCGCCGGCGTGATCCCGCGCGGAAGGACGACAGGTCGTTGGAGCCCGCACCGCCGGTCAAGGCTGCCATCGACAGCGTCGCCGCGATGAGATGCTCGCGTTGCACCCAAGATCCAGAAAACGGCGAACCCGGGACGATCGTCGCGTGGCTGCTTCAGTTCAACGACACCAAGGAAACCATCGAGGGATACGATAAGATCGCGAGGTGCCTCTACGAATGCGACCTCGTGAACCCGGAGGCGCCGCCGTTCGCGGCCAACAGCCACCTCAAAGAGTGGATCCCGCAAGCCACTCGCTCGGTTTTAACAAACACGAAAGATTTGGCGAAGGACGACGCCGTTGACGACTCGATGCGAAAGATCCCGCGCAGGCTCGCACTCGCCTTGTTCCCTTTTCAGGAACAAGGCGTTCGTTTCGGGTTGAAGCGGCACGGCAGGTGCCTGATCGGTGACCAGATGGGCGTGGGCAAGACACTGCAGGCGCTCGCGCTGGGTTCGTGCTACCTGGACGAAGGCCCGCTGTTGGTCATCGCTCCCAAATCGATGCGACTGACTTGGGCTCGGGAGCTCGAGCGTTGGCTCCCGGACTTACGGCCGAAGAACCTGCTGGTGTGTGATTCGCAGGCGCAGGCGACGGCTCCGCTGAAGCTGTTCGCGCGCGCGATGCGGATTCGCGAACGGTTGCGGGCGATGGGTGAGTTTCTTTTTAATTCTCGTACGGGCGATTAGACTGACGTCGTGTTTTGTCATCAACAGGTGAGTTGAACGGAGAGGAAGACGAGGTGGGCGGCGTGACTGACGCCATCCAGCGCATGGAAGACATGGAGACGGCGCGTAAGATCGTCGAGCAACCCCGCGTCGTCGTCGTCGCATACAAGATGTGCCAGCTGCTCACCACCCACATCCGAAGCATCCAGTGGGGCGCGGTGATAGTCGACGAGTCGCACACGCTTCGAACGACACCGAAGGCTTGGGAGGGCGACGACTGCGAGTCCGAGCAGACGGCGTCGATACTCCGGATGCTCCGCGGGTCCAAGCCGGAGTACGCCAAGAAGGACAGGAGGGAGACAAGGGGGCTGGCGCCCGTGTCGGCTCGAGTGATTTTATGCAGCGGAACGCCGAGCTTGACCAAACCTTTCGACATGTACAACCAGGTGGACGCGTTGCACCCGGGGCTGTTGGGCGATAAGAACACCTTCATGCACGTCTATTGCGACTTCAAATCCGACAAGTTTGGAAACCAAAACTCACGGGGCGGTAAGCGGTTCGCGGAGTACCAGGTTTTGCTCAAGAACGTCATGATCCGCCGGCTTAAATCTGAGGTCGCCGCCGATTTACCTCCCAAGCAACGCGAGAAGGTGTACGTCGACGTGACCAAGGCGGATATGTCCGAGGCTTGGAGCGAACTGAGCGAACACCGCGTGAACCTCGAGGACGACGGCGTGGACTGCGAGGGTGAGCCCAACAGCGCGGGCGCCATCGCCAAGATGCAGGCGATCGGCCTAGCGAAAGCTAGGGGCGCGAGCGAGTGGATCCGCGACTTGTTGGGTATCGAGCAAGGCGGCGGCGACGTGACTGCGCGGGACTGGCGGGACATGTCCGAGGAGCAGCAAAAGGACCACGCGGATTCCCTGCAGCAGATGCCCAAGACGGTGATATTCGCCCACCACCGATCCGTGATGGACTACGTCGAGGACAAGGTGCTGCGACAGATGCCGCGGGACTGGGGCGACGAGAAGAGGCTTCCGTACATTCGCTTCGACGGCGGCACCAGCGGCGAGGAACGTGACGTGGGGATGGAACTGTTCCGCAACGACGACAACTGCAGGGTCGCGCTCGTGTCCGTCACCGCCGGCGGCGTGGGCATAGACTTCTCCCGCGGTTCCGTCGTGATATTCGTCGAGTTGCCGTTGGCGCACCTGGTGGAGCAGGCTGAGGACAGGGTACACCGCCAGGGCGTCACTGACCCGGTGACCGTGTACTATCTCGTGGCGAGGGGCGCGGGGGAGTGGCACGACAGGAAACGTCTGGAGAGTATCGATGTGTCTCTGGATACGACGCGGCGCGCGCTCGGCGACCACGACGCGGCGGACGCGCGAGGTTTGGACGTTCGAAACAGAAAAAGCGCAAAGGCCGAGGGCGACGGAGACTCTTTACTCGACGGAGACGATTTGAACGTAACCGACGCCGATGACGGCGACGGCGACGGCGACGCTCCGCTCGACTGGTCCACGCGTACCGACGCCCATCCTGCACAGTTCGGCGAGGAGGAGGAAAGGTCCTACGTCGTCCCCGCGCCTCCAAACGACTTGTGGTTCGAATACAGCGGAGCCACTCAACGCGTTCACCTGCACGAAGCCCCCGACGGGTCCGCGCCCCTCGGCCAGTCCTTCGACCCGAACGACGTGCTTCGGGCCGAGCGACGCATACGCGCCGAGCTGGACCCGAATTCACCCGACGACGTCAAGCGTCGGCGGTGGTCCAAGCCGTTGGACGTCCGCCTCTCCGACGCCGCCTCGGACGATTGCCTCGTCGGCGGCGACAAGAGGAGCGGGTTCTCGCGGAGTTTCGCGCCGAGGCTCTGGGGCGACGTGAACGCGGTGTTCGCGGCCGCCGCGTACGTGCACGAGCTCGACGCGCTCAAGGCTGAGGATAAGAACACGATCTCCAGGGTCCACGCGTGCGTTCGCGGCGGCATCAAGGATTACATCCACGGTAAGATTGACCCGATCGTCACAACTCAGTCGAAGGAACTCGGGACGGGCTCGACCACTCGACACGGTACCGGCCGCCGCGCCGATATCCCGGAGCACGCGGAGTGGCGCCCGGTGCTCATCAGGCAGGTTCGCGGCGGTGAACCTCGCCCGGCGAAGGAGCCGGTGAGCTTAGGGTGGGAAGACGCGTCCGTCGACGGGAAGAAGAAGACGTCAATCGCCACGGGGACGCTGCTGTGCCTGAAGTGCATGAGACCGAGGGATTTCGCGAACCCGTTCGGAGAGGACGCGCCGGACCTGGACCTGGACGTCGTCGAACGTCACGTCCGCGCGTTCACCCAGGCGATCACGCAGGGTCCCAAGCTCATCGACTCGATGGCGGATCTGTTTTGCAGCGAAGAGTGCGCGGTGGAGGACCGACAGAGCAGAAGCGCCGGGGCGCTGCGCGAGGCGTGTCACAAAAGGGACCGCGGCGTGTGCGCCGAGTGTGGGCTGGACTGTCACGATTTGGTCAGCAGGATCAAGGTGATGAGGAGCCAGGACGCACGGCGCGCCGCTATACTCGCCGCGTGGCCGGCGATGGGTAACCACGGTAACGGTTCGAGGCTCAACGCGCTGGTGCAAAAGGCGGCTTCCGGATACGCTTGGGAGTGCGATCACGTGCGGGCGGTGTACGACGGCGGCGGGCAGTGCACGGTCGATAACTGCCAGACGCTGTGCGTGTTGTGCCACAAGCAGCGGACCAGGACGCAGGCGAAGGACCGCGCAAGTCGGCGCAAGGCTGAGAAACTCGCGGCGAACCCTGGGAAGAAGGTTAAGGCCGCGGGTTCCATCCGAGCGGGTTTCGCGGCTGCGCACCTCGCGAACTGCGTGGACCTGACCGATTTACCCGAGTTTGTCGATACGGATAACGATACGGATGATGACGTCCTCGGCGATGACGTCCTCCACATCGTGTCTCCCTCGGAGGAGACCGATGCCGCGGATGACAAAGCGGATGACAAAGCGCCCGACAGAGCCGAGTTGCTCATCGCCGAGGACTCCGACGCCCTCGACTCGGACTCGGACTCCGTGGTGCCCGAAACGGACGATGAGGCTGACGAGAACATCGCGCCGACGCAGGAGTTCCCGGTGTTGCCCGCGAAACGGAAAGCGTCGTCGCCGATCGCCGACGACGGCGAGGAAAACATTTAGACACTAACGATAGAACCGAGACCAAAGGCGCGACTTATTAGTCTAGAGCGCCTACGTACGTCAGGGAATAAAGACTGATATATTACACAGATGGCCCTTCGTCTTTCTCTAAAGCTGGTTGATGCGCTTGACCACCGGCCCGTCCCACTGCTTGACCTCGATGTGCCCCGGGCTCGGTTCCGGCAGCGAATCCGGCGACCTCGGCTCCTCCGGCTCTTCGACGTCCGAGCCCAGCTCCACGCCCCTCGGCGGCGTCTCACACCCAACGTTCATCGCTTTGAGCGTCTCCGGCGAGTACGTCTTGACACCCACGTCGTCGCTGACGCCTTCAACCCCCTCAGCCGCATCGTTCACGTCAATTTCTTCCTTCCCGAAAGTCTCGAGCGTGGGCGCCAAGGATTTGTTCACGCCCGCGAGGTCGACGTCCCCGATGGCCCGCGCGAACCGCTCGTAATCAATCTTACCCTTCGCATCCGGCCCGCGGAGGTCTGTATCCGCGGCGCACTGGCTCAGCGCCCGGTCGATCGCCGCCTGGTCCACCTCGACGTCGCACGCCACGAGCACGCCCCGGATGTCCTCCTCGCTGAGCGCGCCGACTTGCGCTTTGTCAACCGTCTCGAAGGACTCGCGAAGCTTGTTCGCGTCGGGGCGTCGGACAGGCCCCGGCGCGAGCGCGCGGGTGAACTGCGCCACCGTGATCGTGGACGCACCGTCGGTGATCTTGGCGAAGAGGGCGTCGGCGTCGGACGCTTCGACGGCGCCCAGCCCGACGGAGCTCAGCGCTCGAGTGAACACGTCGATCGTCACCGCACCGCCGTCACCCGTCTCCATCAACTGCCCGTAGTACCACGTCGCGGCTTTCCCCGCGGGAACCTTGGCGCTGAACTTCTCGCTGACGACGACGAGGAGCTCGGCGGTGGACATCTTCTTCGCGAACCCCGCGTCGGTGAGCGCGACGGGGGCGACGTAGGAGTTGTCGCCAAACTTCTCCGAGACGCCCTCTTTTTCATACCCCGCGGTTTCAATCGCACCCTCCTCCGCGGCGCGAACGATGGACACGATGGACTGGATGTACTTGGCGAGCTCCACCCTGGGATGCTCCGCGAGGTGTGCGTCGATGGACGCGGCGTCCGCGGCGTGGTGCGCGGCGGACGGGGGTAGGCGGACCCTGGCGTCCTTCGCCGCTTGCTCTGCGGCTCGCGTCGCTTCCGACCTCGCCACGGATCCGGACACGCCCCCCATCTCCTCAATCTCGGTCAAAAGGCCGGTGAGCTCCATGGTAAACCCGGCGATCTTGGCGTCTACGACTCTGGCCTTCTTGGCGGACGCCGTGGGGTAATCGTCGGGGAGAAGCTTGTCGGTGAAATCTTGAAACGAAATCTTACCCCCGCCCGAGGAGTCGTACTTGGCCATCAAGGAGTCCACATCCTCCGGCCTGAGCACCAGGTGGAAGTGATGCAGGGCCTCGACCATCGCGTCGCGGTCGATGAACCCCTTGTTCGTCTTGTCGAAGATATGAAACGCCTTTCGCCGCTCCGCGGCGCCGCCCGCCGACTTAGCGGCGAGCTTCTCGCGCAGAATCTCCTCGACGTCATCCGCGTCCATGGGCTTAGGCGCCGCGACGGGCGGCGCCTTGCCCTTCTGGACACCCTTACCGAACCCGTCGATGAAATCCCGCTTCGCCTGTGCCACCGCGGCGTCGGATAGGGACTTTTGGTGTTCCACGACCGCGTCGCGGAGCGACTCCGTCGGGATGAGTCCCTCCCTGCAGTCGTCGCCGAGTTCCTTGAGCCGGCGCACGAGCTCGGGGTCCGCGTCCGGGCCCAGCACGTCCCGCGCGTCGGCGAAGAGGAGCGAGCCGCCCTTGGCGGCGGCCGCGGACGCGAGTGCGTCACCGGGGCCGGAAATTTTGTCGGTGAACCCGTCTCGGATCTTCGCCTCGGCGTCGGGGTCGATACCAGCCGCGATATCCTCCGGGACAAACCCAGCGACGAACCCGTTGAAGCTCATGCGTCCGGTGGCTGGGTCCGCGTGCGTCGCGAACAAGGAGGAGAGGACGTCTGCGGGGGGAACGATGAGGAAGTTGGCGAGAACCGCTCTGAATTCCGACTCGTTCACCGCGCCGTCGCCGTCGGCGTCGAAGGAGTTAAACGCTTTTCTCAGCGACGCGACGCTGCCCTCGAACTTTTGCGCAATCTTATCGATGATGAGCTCGCGCATCGCGGCGACGTCACCGCCGTACTGCGCGACGTCTTTCGCTGGCTTGGGTTTACCGTGGAAGCTCTCCGGAGTCGTAGGGATTGAGACGGACGTCGAGGTGTAACCGACGACTTCTTCGTCCATGACAGCCTCGAGGAAGGCGCGGTGATCGACGAGCCCGCGGCCGGCTGGGTCGAGCCTGGTCATCACCGCGGCGACCGCGTCGTCCGTGGCGCTCACGTTGAAGCGGCGCATGACGGCGGCGATGGCGACGGCGTCGATCTTGCCGTCGCGATCGGCGGCGAGCTGAAACGCTCTCTGCGCCGCGATTGAATCGCCCTCGCCGGATGCGAGGATCTTCTCGCGTAGGAGGTCGAAGAGCGACACCTTGCGCCCGGCGACGGAGTACACGGGAACCGTCGCCTTGCGCGTCGGTGTCTTACGTGGGCTCGGGGCGGCTTCAATCGCCGGTGGCGTGTGCGGTCTATCGATGGGTGCGGATTCGGGATTGGCGTCGAAGTGCGCGTGCTTCGTCGTCGTGTCCGCCTTCTTCTTCGTCTTGCGCATCCTGCGCTTGGCCGCGGCTTCCACGGCACGCGCGATGCGCTCTGTCTCAGCCTTGGCCTCGGCGATGCGTTTGCGTTCCTCGCGAACCTTCTCCACGGCTGCGTCTTTGGACCACGGCTGTTCGGGATGGGGAGGGCGGACGCGCGGCGCGACGCCGCTCGGCGGGGAGCCCTTGAGGACGGGGGCTCCCTCCGGCCGCTTGAAGTTGCCGTATCGGTCGAGCCTCACCTGCGTGACGTCCTGGGGATGAAGAATCGGGAGAAGGGAGGGTGAGAACGGGGGCGGGGAGAGTCGGTGCGTTTTCTCGGGCTGTCCGTCAACGTTTAAATGCGCGAGCGAGCCGCGGCGATGATGACCCCGTCTCGGGATGGAAAGGGGCGGGTTTGGATGCTTCGACGCACCTCCACGGGTGGCGCGGTCGTGAACGGCGCGTGCGCGGCGTCGATCTTGTCGTTTGCAGCCTTGGAGTACGCCTTCGCGGCGCGCTCTCGCTGGCGCTCCTCGGCGCCTTCCAGCCGAACTTTTCTGTTCTCGCTGACGACCATGAGGACGCGCCTGCGCTCGAGCCGCGGGTCCTTGCCGGACGTCTTGGCCCATGGGGGCACGCCGCCGAACGACATGTTGGGACCGAGGGGTAGCTCTTTTTCCAAGAGCCGGCTCCTCAGGCACGGGGCGGTGTGAAGCGTCCGGGTCCCTGGGAGCTCTTTAAATCA
>ENA-UOXV01001461-UOXV01001461.1-marine-metagenome-genome-assembly--contig:-NODE-1461-length-33011-cov-16.572794_pt1 | contig 33011 bp, 20 predicted proteins | sample MGYA00238165_ERZ766961 | MGnify/ENA primary metagenome ERZ766961 (study PRJEB28924, sample SAMN03173240) | marine metagenome | biome: Marine; feature: Water; material: Subsurface seawater | place: North... | reverse complement strand
AACTTGAGCGTTTCTGGGAGTTTATTCATACAAGATCGAGATCTCGCGGAGTACGAGGACAGAGTGTCGTTTCTCGAGACAGCTTTAGGAATCTCAGAGCTGGGAGATGGAACGAGTGCATCTTTTGACTGTGAATCAATTATTATGGACGGACCAACAAGTTTACAGGATGATTGGGAATGCGTTCCCATTGGAGGAGACTGTTCTTTCGATGCGTCTACTCAGGAGTGGGTACTTACGAATGGAGGTGTTTTGCGCTCAAAAGAAGAATATGCAATCCTTGCAAATGGAGAAATATCCGTGCAGGCGACTTCGAAAACGTCGAATTGCTACGATTACCTCATTATTATTTTGTACAGCAATTTTGATAGTGGCTCTGTATTGTTGACTGTTGGAGGCGAATTTTTTGGAGGGACATATGGCGGGATGGGAGGGCAACCTTACAATCAATTTAGAGGGAACGAGCGTTGTTTTGGCAAATCTCTTTTCTCTGCGAAAGCAAAAGTGAACTCGTGCAATCCAACCGAACCAGAAGTGCACAATTTTACGCACAGAATCGGCACAAATATGCTCGAGTTAAGCTCATGGTTTGTGAGTACCCCGGAAACAGTGGATGCTTATCAACTCGAGGAAGAAGTCCTGTGCGCCCAAACGGCACATATTCACCTTGTAAACAGAGATCTTGGTAATCCAGTTCGGAGAATTTCAGAAATTCGTGTGAAGGGTGAAAGGCAAAGCGCGAGTGCTTGTAATGCTTCAACGACGACGAGCGTCGTCTCCCAGCTCCAAAGTTTGACGCCACCGAAGTGCATGCGTCCCAGTGGAACGGGTTTGTTTTTCAACGGAACGAGTTGGATTTGCGAGTGCGTGCAGAATTCAACGCATGTTTATCACGGTGAGAGTTGTGAGAATACGTGCATACAAAATGCGACACAAATCTGGAACACCACGACGTCGAGCTGTCAAGAAATAGTGACGCAAGTCACTGATTCTGTCACGATAGTCACTGATTTGAATTGTGCCACAGTAGATGGATTAGGTACGTACGAGACAATTGGTGGTAAATCGATATACGTTTGTAACGGATACGCGCTTTTGTTAGCGTATAACCACGCCGCTAATGCCGAAGTCGTTGCTGTTGGATATAGCACGGGCGTGGCACCAACATCACCAGTATCCTCAAACGCGCACATTGTTGCTGATATGATAAATAAATCTATCGACGACATCGAGTCTGTGAAATTTTTTTGCAACACGACAAATCATGAACGGATCATGAACTTTCGCACTGAGAACGACAAGATTAGGAGTGCTATGGTAGATGGCGTGTATAATCCGGGATGCTCTAATTCGTGCACTTCAGCGGGACCCGATCTATCCACTGGATATACACTACTCGAAGGGCACACGACGCGTCTCCCCGCGACTACGACTAGATTACACAACACGGCAACTTCCAGAAATGACTTCGGAATATACTTCCCAATGTGGAACGGAGGGACGTGTGGTCATTGTCCCCCTTCCTATGGTTGGCATATTGGTGCTTATCGCGGCACCGGTGTTGATCCGATCACGGATTTTCAGTGTGACTCAGAGTCAATCGGCGAGACCGACGCCACCTCGCACCAGATTTGGGTAAAGTTTAAACAGTGACAAAATCATCTACAGTAAGTAGTATATAAACGGTGTTCTTACGTAGTAGTATTCTGTTCTCTCTCCTTTTCCTTTTTAATCAGGCCCGTTGTGTGTTTTGTATTCGTGTCTCGAGAAAAAAAATTGAAAAAAAGAAAAAAAAAAATTCGTTCTTTTTCTTCATTTCCAAGAAAGACTTTGAAGTCTTTTTTGCCTCTTTCCTCCCTCCCGCGGCATTCCACACAAAACAAAACAACGACGACAAAATTCTCCCGCTCTCTCCCAACTCCCAACTCTTTCTCTCTCTCTCGAGCTTTGCGCATCTTCGCGGAAAAGAGAACGGCTTTAAAAAGAGAGAGACGCGTCGTGAACATGCACCACCGCTGAACAACATCAGTGCACCTGTTGTTCATCACGAATAATACTAAAAATGCCGAGATTTCTTCGGGAAGGAAAGTCCGCGCATCCACTTTACTCGGGATTCGCCTCGAGCACTTCCCAAAAGCAAGACGAAGAGCAGAGCTTACTTTTAACATCATCTTCAGCATCATCAGCCTCTCGAAACAGCGACATCTCTCGAACCGAGAAGAAGAAGAATACTAATAACAACGGAAGAAGAAGAAGAAGAAGAGGACAAAGAGGAGCGTTTTCCTTCCAGACGATTCCTGAGAACGAAGCAGTCTTAAAGCGAGACAAGGAGGAAGACGAAGGAGACTATTATTACGACGACACCGAAGAAGAAGAAGATTACGAAGATTACGACGATTTCGACGAAGATGAAGAAGAGGAAGAAGCGAAATACAGAAGAAATAACGGCGTCTCCCATAACAGCTCGAAAGTATACGTGAGGAACCTCTTCATCGTTGCGTTTATGATGATGATGTGCACGTTGGCGACGTGCGTCGGGATCGCGTCGGCGTACCGACCGTCGAGAACCGGGATGGTTGGTAGGCGGGACGTGCACCCGAACAAAAACGTGCACGTCGTGGCGGAAAGTTTTAGCGACGTGAAGGAGAGTAAGATGGTGATTGATGAGTACATAGAGAAGAAAAAAGAGAAGATGATGCGGGAGAAAGAGATGTTGGAGAAGATGAGCGAAAGCGACGGGGAGAGAGAGACGCCGGCGAGTGGTGCCGCGATTGAGACGAACGACGCGAAAAGCAGCGATTCTTCTTCTCCTTCTTCTTCTTCTTCTGAAAAAGGACGCGAGAGCCGCTCGAGAAAGAGCGCGAGTAGGAAAAATAGTAAAAAGATGAAAGCGGGAAAACAAGAACGAGAGGAACAATCGTCGACCGAGGAGGCCGAGGCAAAGACGACGACAATTGTGGAAAACATCACCCCGAAGACGCTTTTGGAAACCGTTCGCGACGTCAAGCACGTGCACGAAGCGGAAAAGAAGGTGAAAGAAAACGGCGGGAGTTTGATCGACGTCGTCGCCGAAATACAAGAGAAAGAGGAAGAGAGCGACGGGAGCGTCAACTCCTCTTCTTCGTCCTCTTCGAAAGCGGAGAAAGAAGGTGAAGGAGAAAGAGGAGGAGAAGAAGACAATCTCAACGACGACGACACCGATGATACCGACGAGACGACAACCGCAACGACCGCGGTTGTCCCCGGAAGCGTCGCCGTCCTCGGTCCTCAAACCAACGTAAAAAATAGCATAGAATCCATCGAGTTGATCAGCAACGCCACCTCCCAAAACGCCCAATCCTGGGGCATCGAAGACGGAGAGGAAAAGAACGACGACGAGGAAAATCCTGAGGAGGAAGAGACGACGACGACGAAGAGGAAAGTGAAAACGAAATTAAGGAGTAGCAGTAAAAACAAGAAAGAAAAACATTTGTCACCATCGTAGAAAGCGTTTAGAGCAGCGAAGAAGCACTTCTTTGAAACAAACAACAAGAGTAGAAATTCAACAGAAACCAAAACACTTTACACTTTTCCTTCCTTCGCCTTCTTTGTTGGACGAACGAATAATAAATCATTTAATACGAGCGAAAGAGCGCGAGAAAGAGCGAGACACACACATGCGCATCCCGGGTCCAGCGGGAGAGTTGCACGCGCGTCGCGCCGCCGCGCTTCGAGAGCAGGAGCAACGCGACGATAAAAACTTGAAAAACATTATTCAAAACGAACACCAACGACGGGGAGATGATGAAGAAGGAGAAGAAGGAGAAGAAGACAAAAAAGAAATAGACCATCGTCGTCTTCCGAAGAATGAAGCGAGTACTGCGAGTAAGAACAGAGCGAAGCGCGCGTTGTGGAAGAAATTGCTCGAGTACGATCCCGCATCGAAGAATAAGAAGAATAAGGACGACGACGATTCGCTTTTCGAGCAAAAACAGTACCAAACCATCCAGTGGTTAAAAAACGGCGGATGGCGAAGCGGTCGATTGAGCAAAGGAAGATTTATCGTCGAAAAGGCGAAGAAGATAAAGAGGAAGAGTGGGATGCGCGTCTTTGGTGGTGGTGGAGGTAAAGGAGGAGATCAAAATCAAACGCGTGCATCATCATCATCGTCTTCTTCTTCGTTGAAAGTCTTCGATGGAAGTTTACTCGTATCGGACGAAAACGGAGATACGATGACGGCGACGTGCGACGGAGAGACGCTTCAGATGCTCCTCAATCATAAGAACGATGCAAAGAAGAGAAAGACGAGGGTAGGGATGATCGTCAAAGACGTCGCGGTGTTGAACGCGAGCGCGACGGAGCAACACTTGGTCTTGAAGAGGAAGAGTTTGGTGGAGATTTTCTTTCAAGAGGAAGAAGAAGAGGAAGAAGAGAAAGAAGGAAGCAGAGGCAAAGAAAACGCAGGTACAGTTTCGATAGACGTAGGTAGAGTAGAAAAAGCAGCGCCGCACTCGCAAGTGCCGCAACCGAAAGCAGTCTCCGCGTTCGCTTTGCAGGCGATGAAGCTCATGGAAAAGCGAAAAGCGAAAGCGGCGGCAAAGGCGGCGGAGGGCACTAAAAGTCAATAGTAATAGTATATATTGAATAACAACGAATAAATAGTTTTGCATGCGAATGCGCTTGAATGCTTTTGTCTTCTAATAAAAGTTCTCGTCGTCGTAACTCCCGCTACCTTGAGGCGGCACGCTCGTGTCGTAATCCGGGCCCTGGTATCCCATAATCTCGCCGTCGCGGTTGACGACGGCGTATTGGGACGATGCATCGTTTTCGTCTCCGTAGTTATAAAAATCCGCGTCGTCGTCTTCGTCTTCCCCTTCTCCATCGATGCCGCCGCCGTAATATAAACTCTCGTTTTCCTCTTCGTCGTCGTAATACTGATCTTCTCTTCGCAATCCGAGCTTTGCTTTCAGAGCGTTGCCGCACGACAAAATGGCTTCGTTGATTCGCACTTCCCAAATGCGAAACACAATGGCGGCGTAGGCATTGCACAGAATCCAAAACTGCTTCGGGATTTCCATCATCTCTTCTCTCGTAGCCGATTTCCACTCGGCTAAAGCCATCTCGGAAAACTCGCGTTCGATTTCCACCAACGCTTCTTCGCGTTCCGTGAGCGTTCGTTGTCCCGAACGCTGCATTTTTTGGTACCTTCTAAATCGGTCTCTCCGAATGCTTTGAATCAAGTTACCGAAGGAGGAAAGTATCGCAGAGAGGACTAAGCCTAACGCAAACGCGGGTACGATGTCCGTTTGGGCGATTCGCGCAGCCGTAGCTGGTAATTCCGCGACGACTTGAGTGACTTTTCTGTGCACCCGTTTGACGTTTTCAACCGAGTCTCTCGATGCTTGCGAAAAGACATCCGTGATGTGAACTTTGTTGTTGTATTGAAACGCAGGGCTGTCGTAGTAATAACTTCCTGGTCCTCCTACTCCTCCTCCGTTATCGAGAAAGTCGTCTCCGTAGTTATAATTACGTCGGGACTGAAACTGATTTTCAAACGCGGCGTCATCTTTCGGGTCTAAAGCGGGTTGACCGAAATACTGTTCCTCCTCCGCTCGCGAAAACTCTTGATCGCCGTAATAGCTTCTGTATTGCTGAGAAGGAGGTGCGCCGCCGTTCCATCGATCGTAATTCGTCTCCGCGAATCTCGACGACAACGGTACTCTTTGCTGATTCTGTTGTTGCTGTTGCTGACGAAGATAATTCGCCCTCGTCGCGTACTCCGCGCCGTAACTTCCGTAATTGTTGTTACCCGAAGGAGTCCGTCTGCCACCACTATTACTACTTTTATTATTATTATTATTACTACTAATACCATTACCACTCCCTCTTCGATCGTCAAACATGCTCGATTCGTAGCTCCCCGCCATAGACGTCGTCGATTCCAACCCACCTTGTTGTATCTGCCTCAACCAATCGTTTCTTCTCGTCAAATCGTCCGCGTATCGTTCACTCCTGCCGGCGTTTGGAACCGCGCCGGTCGTTTCTCTCGTGAACTCCAAAATAGCTCCAATCGACCGGTCCGAACTCGCGTGGCGAAACAACGGCCCACTCCCTCTCGGTAACGTGCAAATGGTTGGAAAACTTCTCGCGCGAAAATACTTCCCCGCGAATGCTTTTTGTTCCGGTGTTTTACACACTACTCTTTGCACTTCGATGGATTCGTCGCCGGCAAACATCGCCGCCATCGCCGCAAACGTTGGTTCCACTTGCTCGCAATACCGGCAATTCGTCGTTTCCACCAGCAACACGACGTTTTTGTCTCTGTTTGCTAACGTAGACGCTAATTCTCTCGTACTTTTCGTCGTCACGCTTCCTTTAATATTATTAGTATCGCTCGCGCTCTTCGATGAAGAAGACGCGCCGAACCGTCTGCTTCGTCTTTGACTGTCGTTGGTATTGTTCAACGTTCCCGGTCCGGTCTTCTCTTCGTATCGATCGTTCCCAGTCGCAGCAGCAGTCGCAGCGGTATCGTTGTTGTCGTTGTTGGTGGTGGAAGCAGCAGTGGCAATAGTGTCGCATCTCCTCCTTCTGTTCAGAACGGAGGAGGAGAATCCCCTCGTGCGATTAGTAGTACTTTTGCTACTCCTATTCGAAGTACTCCTCGTGACTCCTCCTTTTTGTCCTCCTTTTCCTCTTCTCCACGCCGTCGTCGTCGTCGTCGTTAAAGAAGAAGATGAAGAAGCAATCATCATCATCATCATAATTCAAATCGAGAATGTGTGTTTAAGTAATTCTCTCTCAAACTCTCTTTCTAATAATAATAATAATATATACACCCGAGAGAGACAACGACGAAGAAGAACGAGGAGAGAGAAAAACGAGAGAGTGTTTCGATCTCTTCTGTTTTTTTTCTGTAAAACCGATTCTCTCTCTTCTGTCTTCTTCTTCTTCCTAAAGTGTGCGTTTTGTGTGTGTTGTTAATGGAGCTGAGAAGCGATGAGAGAAGCGAGAGAGGAAGAGGACGAAAAAAAAACTGACTTGATGAGACGACGAAACGAGATTGAATTTTTCTTTCTCTTCTTTTTTTCTGCTTTTGGAGCACGAGAGAATTTCATATGATGAGAGAAGAAACAGAGAGGAAAAAAATTTGAAGAAGAAGAGCAAAGAAGAGAGAAGAGAGAGAGAGAAAAAGAGAAAGAGCAGACGCGTCGTAATAAGAGAGAATTAAGAGCAAGACTTTATCCAAATTTTCTCTTCATTTAATACTAGACTCCAAAAGAAAGAGAGAGAGAGAGAGAGACAGTAGTTCATATGGCAACTTTGACGACCATCCCGGCTGCGCGTGTCGTTTCTTCTTCTTCTTCTTCCGCCGTCGCGAGCAGCAGAAGGAGAGTCGTCGGTGGGAGGAAGTGTTGTTCTCTCTTCACTTCTTCTAAAAAACCCATTTCTCTTCGTGGTTCGCATTCCTTCTCGACGACGACAAAAACGACGTTAATAACGACGATGTCGTTGCGCCGCGCGTTTGCACGAAAGACGACGACGATGATAAAAACAACGACAACAACGAGTTGTTTCTTTTCGCGAACGTTAACGACGCGCGGAGCATCATCGTCTTCAAACTCTTCTTCTTCTTTAATCTTTAATCGGCAAAAAGGCTTGAAAAAGCTCAAAGCCGCAGCCGCAGCCGTCGGTGAGGAAGTCAACGCCGCCGAACAATCCGTCCCTTTGTTGACGTCGGACGAATCCGAAGATTTACTCAAAATACGACACTCTACCGCGCACATATTAGCCATGGCGACGCAAAAAGTCTACCCGAAAGCGCAGTGCACGATTGGACCGTGGATCGATCGCGGGTTTTACTACGATTTCTTTTATCCAGACCAAAGCTTCACGGACCAAGACTTGAAAACGATACAAAAAGAAATGTATAAAATCATTCGGAAAGACTATCCGATTCGAAGAGAGGAAGTGTCGAGAGAAGAAGCCGCGAGAAGGATTAAAGAAATCAACGAACCGTACAAGTTGGAGATTTTAGACATGATTAAAACCGAACCGATCACGATTTATCACATCGGCGACGAGTGGTGGGATTTGTGCGCCGGGCCGCACGTGGAGAGCACGGGGAAAATCGAGCAGAAAGGAATCAAGTTAGAAAGCGTGGCGGGAGCGTATTGGCGAGGAGACGAGACGAAACCGATGTTGCAAAGAATCTACGGGACCGCCTGGGAAAGCCAAGCGCAATTGCAAGCGTACGAGTTGTTTAAAGAAGAGGCGAAGAGAAGAGACCATCGAACGGTTGGTAAAGAAATGGGATTGTTTTCGTTGCAACAAGAAGAAGCTGGAGGCGGGTTGGTGTTTTGGCACCCGAAAGGCGCGTTAATGCGCCATCAAATCGAAACGTTTTGGAAGGATTTACACTTACAAAGAGGCTACGATTTAGTCTCCACGCCGCACGTGGCGAAAAGTGAGTTGTGGAAAACGAGCGGTCACAGCGATTTTTATAGCGAAAACATGTACCAACAGATGCAAGTAGAAGAGGAATCGTACCAGTTAAAACCGATGAACTGTCCGTTCCATATCGTCGTGTATAAAGACGGGTATTATTCGTACAGAGATTTGCCCTTACGATGGGCCGAGTTAGGAACGGTGTATAGATACGAAAGAAGTGGGACTATGCACGGTTTGTTTAGAGTCAGAGGTTTCACGCAAGACGACGCGCACGTGTTTTGTTTACCGGACCAAATCACCGACGAGATTACGAAAATTTTAGACCTGGTGGAGGAGGTGTTAGGGACGTTCGGGTTTAAAGATTACGAGGTGAACTTATCGACGAGACCGGAAAAAGCGGTCGGGTCGGACGATATTTGGGAACGCGCGGAATTGGCCTTGAAAGATTCCTTGAAACGCAAAAATTGGGACTACATCGTCGACGACGGCGGAGGCGCGTTTTACGGGCCGAAAATTGACATTAAAATTCTCGACGCGATTGGACGCAAGTGGCAATGTTCGACCATTCAGTTGGATTTCAACTTGCCCGATCGATTCGATTTGTCTTACATCGACCAAAACAACGAGAAACAACGACCGATTATGATTCACCGGGCGATTTTCGGTTCCTTGGAACGCTTCTTCGGCATTTTGACGGAAAACTACGCCGGTGCGTTTCCGGTGTGGATCGCGCCCGTGCAAGTTCGATTGTTGCCGGTGACGGATACCGTGGACGACTACATCCAACGCGTCGCGAACGACATGCGCGCGAAAGGTATTCGCGTCGAGGTGAAATCCGGCGAACGCATGAAGAAGCTCGTAAGAAACGCAGAAAAAGAGAAAATCCCAATCATGTGCATCATCGGTAAAGAGGAAGCGGAGAACGAAACTTTAGCCGTGAGAACGTACAAGAGTGGTGATATTGGGACGTTTTCGCTGACGGATGTCATTTCCAAAGTTGTGGAAGCGACGGAGGAAAAGAGCGAACACGCCTCCTTTTGAATCCATCATCATCTATTTAAAATTAATAAGACGGGGATTGTTTTTAATGTGTTTATTACTATTACTATCATCATCATCATCATCATCTACAGCTTACAGTATTCTTTTTGGTTTCTATTTCATTAACGAAGTTTTTTTGCTATCATATGTTGCTCCTATATATATCTAATAATCACGTCATCGGCGCGTCGTCGTCGTCCTCCTCCTCTTCCTTTTCTTGACTATTCAATCAATCGTCAAAATCGCTATTCTCGTCGTCCGAGTTCAAATCGAATTTCTTCCCCTGACGAATGTTCTTCACGCGTTCTTTCAAAACTTCCGCCGCGTGTTCGTCGTCTTCGCCGTTGTTTCTCGCTTTCAACGCGTACATTCTCTCCCCTTCTTCGTCCACCATCCCTTTACTTTGCAACACGAGTTTCACGTTTTTGGTCGGAAAATCATCCCCTCCTCCACCGAAATCATCCATCCCGACGATGTAATCCATCACTTTCTCTTTGCTCACTAAAGCTAGCGTAGGCAGCATGAATATCTTTAACTTTTCGGTTAAATATGGCGACTTTTCCGCGTCAATCTCGCAAAACAACGTTTCTAAATGCATCGGCGCTAACGCGCGCAAGTGTTTCGTCATCACTTTACACGGTTCCGAGTTGCGATAAAAATGACACACCATCTTCTCCTCTCCTTTCATTTTGCCGAAGAATTCTTTTTCGTCCAGTATTTGGTGCACTTCTCCGTGTTGTCGTTTCAGATATTCTTTTCTGTTCGATTGGTTTCCTCGCATTTCTTCCATGCGTTTGCGTCTCGCGTCTTCTAAATCTTCCTCGTTCAGTTTGGACATTTTATGAAGCTCATCGTCCAACTGTTGTTCCACTTGGTAGGCGGTTTTTAGAAGTTCGTTTTCAATCTATATCAATATGTTTAGTATATTGATTGCGTTAAATAAAGAATGAACGTCGTTCGGTTGTTTTTGTTCGTTCGTTCGTGATAAAAAGAGAGAGAGAGTAAGAAGTCAGTCCGTTGTCCGTCCGTCGTTCGAGAAGAGAGAAAGTCAAAGCTTTACAGAAGAGAGATGAATGATTTTTGAAAAATCCATCATCATCATCATCATCGTCCAAAAGACGACAACAAAAAGAAGCTTCGGTTTATTGCGCGCGCGCGATACTAATAACATAGAATATTTGAACGACGACAGAATTTTGACGCCGATGACGACGATGCAGACGTACCCGAGCTGCGACGTTTGCGTTCATCTCTTTCTTCGAAATTTTAGAGTACTATATCAGAGTCGTCGTCGTCGTCAGTTGTGAGGATGATGATTTTAGAGGAAAAAAAAAGAGAAAAAAAACGAGTTCGTTCAATACTAAATTTTCTCCTTTTTTTTGTAAGACGAAAAACAACAACGAAAACTTGTGAATATGCGCGGTCGTGGTCCTTCTTTATCTGCGACATGTACGAGCACACCACCTCCTCCTCGCGCACGCTCGACGATTTTACAACAACAACAACAACAACAACAGAAACAACAACACTATCATCGTCGTCGTCATCGTCATCGATTTGAAAAGAAGGCTTTTCTTTCTCGTCGACGACGAGTAAAAGCAGAAGCAGCTTCCTCATCGAAAGAAGACAAAGACAAAGAAGAAGAGAAACACATGCACTTGCTGGAGGAAAAACTGAGTCAACACGGAGCGCCTTTGCAAGTGTATTACTGCGACGAAGAGTACGAAATCCCGAGCTTTCGAGACACGACGATTTTAATACGATCGACGACACCGGATGCGGTTTTATCGGAAATGCGAGGGAAAATGGACAACGGGGTGGAGATATCTACAAAGACGGTGTACGACGAACAGAACGCGACGATATCATCTTCTTCATCTTCATCTTCTTTGAAAAAGAAATCGAGGCTACCTCAAGTGACGATAACTGGAGGCGTGTTTGACTTGTTCGCGTTAGCGGTAGCGTTAGTACTCGACCAAGAAGAAGACAAAGAAGAAGACGTAAACGTAGCTATTCTTGGATTGGGCGCCGGAACCTGCGCGCGGTTAATCGATGACTTGTACCACTCGTCGAATAAGAGAGTGAAGATGTTTGGGTACGAATTGGACGATGCGATCGTTGATTTAGGGATGAAACATTTCGGTCTGAACGAATTGAAAGAGAAAGGGTCGTTGGTGGACGTGCGCGTCGGAGACGCGCTCGAGAATATCAAGACGAAGAAGAGCGACGCGGACGATACTGTCAAGTTTGATTTAATCATCGTCGATTTATTCGACGACCAAAGTCGCGTCATCCCTCAACTGATGGAAGTAGAACGATGGGAGAACATATCGAAGCGCTTGAAAAATCCTCCGTCTTCTTCTTCTTCTTCTTCTTCGAACGAAAACGTGAGCCGAGTTATTTGCAACTTATCCACCGGTAGGGGTCGAGGCGCAAACATAAACAACGCGGTGCACGTCGCAGAACTCATCGCAGAGACGTGCGGAAACGGCGACGTCTCGATTTGGCCGTCGAGCAAAATGAACGTTTGGAACGAGTGTTGCATATCCGGACCGAAACCGTCGTTTGGGGTAGATACGACGCCGAAAGTGTTGGCGACGTATTGTCCGCACTGGATTTCAACGAGCAAGTACGTCAAAAACAAAAACAGTTCCAGTAACGAAACTGATGAGGATGGTGACGATAAAGACGACGACGACGACGATATTCCTATGAATGGATGGTTATTAGATAGACTTCAAGGTCGATGAGTGACGTTTTCTTTATCGAGCTTGTAAATTAATTTAGGTATAAATAGAAGAGGAAATTTAGCACGCATGCTGGAAAAAAAACAAAGTCACCCCCTATAATTACATTATATTATTACATTTGTAAAACTTTCCTTGTCTTCGAGTGCGTCAAATTTTCGTCAACTTCCGGAAACAACTCTCTCAACTTTGGTATTTTCCAATACAACTCTCTCCAACTTTCTCTTTCGAACGCGTTCGGCGTGTGCACGGCGTACGCGTATCCTAACTTTTTCGCCGCGTTTACGTTGTCCTCGTCGTCGTCAAAAAACACAACTTGTTTCCTAGCTTTTCCTAACAAAGACGACGCCGCCGACGACGATTCGACCGGGTCCTCTCCTTGTGCACTACTAATATCTTCCTCGTTCATCGACAACACGTACCGTTTCGTCAACGCATCCAACATCCGACTTTTGTCCTTCATGGAACACCCGTCTGTTCCGCCCACGTCGTTCGGCGTCACTATGCTTTTCTTTTTCTCATTGAACGCGTACTCCGCTAAATCCTCGTCTCCTTTCTTCCCGTCCACTAAACATTTCAAGTACGTTTCAATCACCTCTCTCTTTCCGAACGAGGCAATCGCAACTTTGATTGACTTCTGTTTCATCTCTCGTAAAAACGCTCGGAAGAAATTCGCATCCGCGCAGTCTCTCTCGTAATCTCTTCTCGGAACGTCCAACGCGGAAATGCGTTTGGCGAACGAGTGTATTCTCAGAATGGTCATGTCAAAGTCCCAGACGACGAGTTTAATCCTCTCGTCGTCGTCGTCGTTGTCGTTGTTCTCGTCGTGATGATGACTACTTGTTCTCATCTTTGTAGAGTGTTGTTCTTTATGGGAAGAACACAACACTATTGATTGATTGATGAAGAAGGAGTTTTTGACACGTTTGTCAGTTTGTCTCTCTCTCTTTCTCTCTTCTGTTTTGGTGTTTGGACTTTTTGATTTTTTTTTTATTTTTCTTCCCATGCATCGAAAAATTCAACATTTTTCAACACACACACACAAGAGAAAAGAAAAGAAAAGAAGAGAGACTACTTTTCTCATCCGACTCTTCACACGCACTTCTTCGTACACACACAGAAGACACTTAAAACACATAAAAGAGAGAGAGAGAGATTATTCGTTTGTCGTCTTAGTACCACACACACTCTTTCGACTCTCTCTTTTTCTCTCTCTCTCTCTCTCTTCTTTTGAAAAGAAAGTATGGCGGACGAGGCGAAACGTCAGGCGCAGTTGGAAGCCGGGAGAAAGAAATTAGAGACGTTCAAAGCGAGAAAGTCATTGTTAAAACAACAACAACAACAACAACAACAACAACAGAAAGAGAAAGAGAAAGAGAAGAAGGAAGAGGGAGAAACGACGATTCAGACGACGACGACGACGACACCTAAACGAGATGAAATTTTCGAACAACAACAACAACACGAAGAGTTTCACACGCCAAACGCGTTGGTCTCGTCGTCGTCGTCGACGATTTACGATGATTCAAAAACAAAAACAAAAGCAACGACGACGATGGTGATGCAAGACGAGATTGAGAAAATCGTCCGCGAAGCCGTGGAGAAAGAATCCGCAAAGTTGAAGAGGAAATTCGAGGAAGATGTCGACGAGTTGAAACAGAAACACGAAGAGGCGAGAGAGGAAACGGAGAAGGAGAAGAAAGAGTTTGAAGATTTGAAAATGGAAGAGATGAGAAAACGAATGGAAGAGGAAAAGGAAAATTTTCAGACGCAGTCCACGGAGAGGATCAACGAGCTGCAAGAGAAGGTGCAAAAAGCGGTGAAGAAAGGCAAGTCGATGCAAGCGGAGAGGGACGAAATCAAATCGGCGTTTGACGCGTTGACGACGCAAAGCGAAGAATTGGTGAAGACGATTGAAATCGCAAACGAGAGAAGCGGCAACGCGGAAAAAGAATTAGGAGAAACTAAGATACAGTTGCAAGCGAAAGAAAAGGAGTTTGCGGATTTGAAGTCGTTTTACGAGGAGAACAACGCGAGTAACTTGAACGAAGAGGAGCGATTGAAAATGGAGTTGACGGAAACAAACGCAAAGATGGAGGAAATGACGCGAAAAGTCGACGACGCGGAAAACGAAACGGAAACGGTCAAATCAGAGTTACGCGCGAAACGAGAAGAGTTTGACGATTTAAAGCAACTGTTCGACGACACGGCGGCGAACGCGACGCGAGGCGAGGAAGGTTTGAAGGAGGAAATTGTCGCGTTGCGAGAGCAAACGAACGCGTTGAAGGAGGAATTGACGACGGCGGCGCAAACGAGCGAGGAAAAAGCGAAGATGTTGGAACGCGAGTTGGAAAACGAAGTGAGCACGCGCATGAGTTTAGAAACAGAGGTCGAGGAGTTACGACACGCGAACGCGCAGTCGACTGACTCCTTGCGCGCAGAGTTTGAACGCGCGAAGGAGGAAAACGAGGCAATCAAACTGAAATGCGAAGCGTTTGAACGCGAAATCAACGAGGAGTTGAAACCAAAGTGCGAAGAGTTGGAGCGAGAAATCAACCAAGAATTGAAACCGAAGTGCGACCACTTCGAGCAAGAGTTATCGGTCGCGCAGGAGGAGATTTCCGGACAGTTCCAACTCGGCGTCGAACGCGATGAAGCGCAGAGAAAGCTCGCGGAAGCGGAGCAAGCGCTGGAAGTTATGCGAAAGGAGAGAGATGATTTAGAGAATAGCTCGTCCGCGGCGCACGAAGAAGCCTTAGGAAAGCTTCAAAAAGAGCTCGGAGAAGCGACCATTGCCTTGCGAGCGAAAGAAAAGGAGTTTGCGGATTTGAAGTCGTTTTACGAGGAGAACAACGCGAGTAACTTGAACGAAGAGGAAAGATTGAAACTCGAATTGATAGAAACGAAAACGACGCTGGGAGAGGCGAACGAGAAAATCGCGCAGTTAGAACTCGACGCGAGAACGGTATCGAACGAACGTTACGATTTGATCGCGCAGATTGACCAGTATAAGAAGCAAATGGGCGATCTGGAGAAATCTTTCGACGCGCACAAATCGGACGAAGACTCACTCCGGGAAGAAAAGGCTACATTTTTAGGCAAAATCAATGCTTTGGAGAGCGAGCGAGGGGAATTATTCGCGCGAAATGAAAAGATTCTGAACGATTTAGAAGAGATGACCAAATTGAAAAACGCGCAATCGGAGAAAGTCCAAAAAGCCGTCAAAAAGGGCAAGTCTATTCAAGCCGATCTCGTAGAGACGAAGAAAACGCTCGGCGCGAAGGAGCAAGAAGTGATCGATTTGCAACAACGCGTAGACGCGTTGGTGAATGCCGAGCCAACAACACCTCAACAACAACAAGAAGAAGAGGGGAAGTACGTCGCGCTCCTCGCGGAAAAAGACGCGACGATTGCGTCTGTGCTCGAGCGAGAAGCGAAGGCGTCGGCGCACGTAGAAACCATTCAAAAGCAAGTGGACGATCTGATCGTCGAAAGCAACGCCTCCGCGGATAAAGTTGCTTCAATAGAGAATGAATTAGCACACTCGCGCGAAGCCGTGGCGAACGCGGAGAGAGAAATAGGAGAGACTAAGATACAGCTGCAAGCGAAAGAAAAGGAGTTTGCGGATTTGAAGTCGTTTTACGAGGAGAACAACGCGAGTAACTTGAACGAAGAGGAACGATTGAAAATGGAGCTAAACGAAGCGAACGCGAACATGCAACTCGTGCGCGAGGAAGTTGAAACGCTGAAAAAGAAACTCACGGAACAGGATGAACGCTCTTTAGCTGCGGCGAATGAACAACACTCGGAGCAAATTCAACTGTTACAAGCGACGATTGCGGAAGCGAGAGACGAAGGCAATCGAGAGCGCGTGGTTGCGGAGAGTTTGAAGCAAGAGTTGGACGCGAAAGTTTCTGAAGTGCAAAAGATGAAGATAGAAATCGAGCACAGCGCGGAAAAGCTGGAGGAAATCAACGCGGAGAAGGAAATGTTCATGTCCGAATGTGAAAAAGCTTTGGAAAGTTTCGATCGCGAAAAGGCGAAAGCGAAGGAGCTGAAACAAAAGTTGAAAGATTTCGATCATGAATCTAAAACGAGCGCGCAGATGAAAATGGAAGAACACGAAAACGCTTTACGCGCGGCGAGCGAAAGAGCGACGTTTTTGGAAGAAGAGCTGTCGAAAGCGAACGCGGCTTTGACGCAAGCGTCTGAAAACGTCCAACGAGGCCCGTCGGCGGAAGAACTCGAACGCGAAAAACAGGAACAACAGAGAGAATTACACGAGTTGAAGTCTCGATTAGATCAAGAGTTGCAAGGTATGAACGTTTTGCGGGAGCAGTTGCAAGAAGAGCGCGGAAAAAGAGCGCAGCTCGACGCGCGTTTAGCCGCCTCTTTGGCCGCGCAACAACAACAACAAGCGACGACGACGCAGCACACCGGGGCCTCTGAACAAAAGCAACCGTCGCCGCATCACAGGTTTACCAATAAAAAGAACGAAGATTACGGCGACGACGACGACGAGACGATGTTGAACGATATCGAAGGCGCGATCATTTCCGGTGGAAGCTACTCGTTCGTTCCGTTGCAAGGAAAGTTCAAGTCGTTGACGTTTTGCCCGCCGTTGCAATCGAGCGGTTGCTTGCAAGCGGCGAACATGTTCGATCGGTTTTCTGTGTTTTTACAGCGAAGACCGACTTTAAGAGTCTTACTGATTGGCTATTTCGCGCTGTTGCACGTGCTCTTGTTTCTGTTTTGATTTTGATTGTTGTTGTTGTTGTTGTTGTTATATTACTCTCTAAATTATTATTCTTATTCAATCGAACACAAGAAAGAGGACCGTAAAATTTAGGGGGTCAAAATTGAACCACATACCCTAAACTCTTCTTCTTTTTTGGGTTTTTAGATATTTTCAAAAGGAATCTCATTAAATTTCCGACAGGTCTTGTATATATCTAGAATAAATATGTCGGATATGACTGCTGAAAAAGAGAAGAGACACGACGATTATTCGCAAGACGAAAACGTCGAACGTCACGTTCGTAAGAACAGATGGATTTCCGTCGATATCGGAGGAAAACCGTACGTTTTTTTATTCCCAACATCATCATCAAATGTTGTTTTTTCTTTCCGTTTGAATTTGAGTGTCACACTCGGGAGTGTTGCTTATCAAAATTGCTTCATTGCTTTTAGTATTCACTCGCGCGCGAGTCTTTCTGTCCTCAAACTCGTTCTAAAATCCGTCTAAAATGGAAGTTGAACGTTCACGTCATCGATTGCGCGCAAAAAGAGAGCGGTTTCTTCGTTTGGACGCGACTGATTCGCCGCCGTCATATCGTCGCGTTGTCGTCAAGAATTGGTGACGATGATCGAGAATTTTCCCTCCTTGGTGGTGACGCAGCACCAAATCTCTCGCACAAAACGGCTGTGCTGACTCATCAGAAGGAAGTTTAAAATAATCGAAAAAAAAACGTTTGGGGGCAAAAAACAACAAAGAAAGAAGAAAACAAGGAATACACCAAACTTTTTGTGCTTTTAAAACTAACCTCTACTTATAAACTCTGTTATTATATAAACTGAAACAGGTTTCTTCGATTCAACTGGGTGTCCTCATTGCTCGCATCTCTCGTGTTGTGGGGCTTCGTCGCCGCCGTATTGATTGACGATGAAAACCATACCAATCCGAAACTCCCGACTGAGTTTGACCGATGGAAAAAGTGGATCACGGTCAACTTCTCGTGGATGTACATCTTGACCCAAGATGTTTGGTTCATATTTGTGCTCTGGCTTCTGTTTACGAAGTACGCGAACATCAAGTTGGGCAGAGACGACGATAAACCTGAATTTTCAGATTTCGCCTGGTTTTCCATGCTTTTCTCCTGCGGAATCGGGGTAGGCTTCTACTATTACGGAGTCTCCGAACCAATCTATCACTACCGTCAATCGGCTAATTTACAAAGTATTCCAGTGACGAACGATGATCAAAAAGCCCAACAAGCTATTTTTCAAACGCTCTTTCACTGGGGCCTTCACGGCTGGATTCCTTACATTGTCGTCGCGTTGACGCTCGGCGTCACCTGCCATCGACAAGGTTTGCCAATGACCATGCGTAACGCCTTTCATCCGTTGATTGGTGATCACACGAGAGGTTTCGCTGGTGATTTAATCGACGCTTTGTCCATTTCTTGCACAACCTTTGGCGTGTGCACGTCCTTAGGTTTGGGCGTCTCTCAAATCAACTCGGTTCTCGCCCGTTTGGACGGCTCCGTCGAAGTCAACCAAAAGACGCAAACCGGCATCATCTGGATTATTACCGCAGTCGCGACGATCTCCGTCCTTCTCGGTCTTAAACGTGGTATCAAATCGTTGTCGTTGTTCACTTTCACCATTGGTCTGGTCTTGCTCGTCTTGGTTACCGTTTGCGACAACACGTGGTTCCTCCTCAACTCCTTCGTCGAGGCGGTTGGCACGTACATGACGTGGGTGATCCAAGTTGGCTTCAAGTGCGGCACGTGGACGCAATTGAACCAAGAATTCGATAACGGGTACGAATACGAAGGTAAATCCTTGCTTTGGGGCAAAGATTCCTTGAGCGACAAGCTCTATGAGGCTACCGGCATCGAAACGTCCTCTGCTCTCGCCATCGAGAAGTACGACTCCGGACCGTCGTGGATGATGGACGGTTGGACCATCTTTTACTGGGGCTGGTGGATCTCCTGGGCGCCGTTCGTCGGCATGTTTATCGCAAAAATCTCCAAAGGTAGAACTGTCGGACAGGTCATTAAAGGTGCTTTCATCGCGCCGATCTTGTTTTCGTTCATTTTCTTGACCTTCTTTGGTTCTCTCGGTATCAAAATGCAACGCGCGGCTGAAATGGCGTTGGATGTTACAGTCGACAAGTCCAACTGGAGCATTGACTGTGATGCATCTGGTTACACTGGTGGCGCTCCGTCTTCCGACGCTGCCATTGCGCTCGCCGATAAGGGTTATTATTTACTTTCCTGTAGGTCATCCAACGACCGTATTCTCGACGTCATGGCCCCGTACGGCAAATTGACGACGTTCATGCACTTGTTGGTGTTAATCGGTATCACGTTCTACTTCGTGACTTCGTCTGATTCTGGTTCCTACGTCGACGATATCATTTCCGCGCAGGGCCACGAGAACCCGCCGTGGATTCAACGCGTCTACTGGGCCGTTACGGAAGCTGCCACCGCGCAAGCGTTGCTTTCCGCTTCGGACGCGGGATTGAGCACGATTCAAGGCGTCTCTATTGTCGCCGGTTTACCGTACACGATCGCCATCTGCTACTGCTGCACGTCGCTTTATCGCGCATTGAAACGTGAAATGAGAGACGAAGATATCATGGCGCAAAGACATGGTTTCGTCGTGTCTTCCTTGGACATTCTCGAATTGTACAGCCCGGAAGGCATGCCTGCGCAATCGCCGTCGGCGGGCGATAGGTTCAAATCGAACATCATCGCCTTGTTCTTCCCATACAAAGGTCTCAAGACCGCCGCAGTCGCCGCGTACAACGACGATGTCATGGGTACAATCTACGCTGTTGTTGCTACTTGCACGTGGTTCGCCTGGTTTCTCTGCTTGTGCTTATCTGACATTGGCGAAGGTACTGCTTCCATCGCGTGGATGTTGTTCGTCTTCTTTGTTGCGCAAGTTGCGATTATTCGTTACCAGGTCAGAGCGGCGCGAAGCATCAGAGATAACTTCTTGAACGACTTGTTCGCTACATTCGCGATGTATCCGATGGTCATCTCTCAGATGGAATTGGAAGCGCCATACATCGAGCAACGCAAGCAAGTATAAAAACACGTTATTTATATGAACGGCAAAATAAGAGTAGCGAGCGCGTGACTTCGTTATCTAAAACGAAACGCGTGCCGTGTTTCTCGGTAGGAGGTAGGCTGACGAGGATGGGTCACATTCCCATTCCACGTTACATAAAAAAGAGTCATCAAAAGAATTAATAATAAGGACGCGAATAATAAGGACACGAAGCGAAACTAGGAACAGCCGTTCCATTTTACTTCTTTCATAAGCGTTTTTGTAAACAAATCAAAGTTTTACAATCATCTAATTTCATCACACACCATTTCGTGCGCGCATCTCCTCTTCATTTTAATTCTCATTGTATGTATGGTACAATGATACTGTTAGTACAACATCTACTCTGCTATTATTATCGATTCTAAAATCATGACGCGTCTCTCCAAACGCTACTTCTCGCTTCAGCGCTCTTGTCAACCTCGTTTTGTCGCTCTGCTCCATTAAGAGTTTCTCTTATTTCCTCCTCCTTCGCTGACATCACGTCTCGAACAACCTTTGGATTTGAATCGCCGTAACTTATAAAATCCAGAACTGCGCATACGTTTGCACCTTCACCATTCTTACCCGATAAACGCTTCACCGCGTCTTCATCGGGTTCAAAAGCATTTCTTCTCGCCTTCCCTGTGATTGTTCGGTTGGAAGTAAATATCTCGTTTACCGAAGGCTGTATTGTGCGCAACTTTTTGTCCACGTCTCGATTTATCTCCGAATAAGTTCGCTTCTTTTGCTCCGTTTGTAAACGCGTTGTCGTCGGCTTTGATCTTTCGCTCGCCACTGGTCCTTTGCGCCTGAGCTCGTGTTCAAATCTACCTCTGTAATGTTTTACACCTTCGTACTCATCATCCAAGGCGTTATAGAAAAGCTTGATGAACTTCTTATTAGATTGATAGTCTCCAGGGCCGCCGCCGCCGTCGTCGTCGTCGTCGTCGTCGTCGTCGTCGTCACTTCCTTCTCCATCACCTCCTTCTCTTTCTTCTAGTTCGTGATTGTTTAGATTCAAAATTCTGCAGTCTTCTCCTTGTTCGGGAACGAAACTGGACGCTTGAACGCGCAAGGCGCGCACGTTTGCATCGTCTCGAACAATCTGACGAATGATATTTGCCACTTTATCGCCTACCACATCAACGATCGTTGACAAGCTTGAAGAATTTCCATTTTTTCTTCGTTCTGTCGAATCAACAACAGAACACGCTTCTCGCACGAGCGCTGCGCGTACTTTTTTCCTAGTCAACCCATCGTCCCCCAACAAGGTGAAAAAGCTCGAAAAGCTCGGAAAGTTTACTTTCTCCTCAAATACACCTCTAGTATTCAAATCACCGCCGTGGGAAGGTGCAGCATGCACTTCGCACACCAAATCTTCCGGCCATCTGTTAAAAAACATTCCATGAAATAAAGTCACACGCGTTAAGTCGCGTCCGATGGATGTAATCGAGTTGTTGCAATTAGCACCGCTATTGTTCTCAAGTTGTCCGCCGCATTTTAGCAGTGGCTGGTAGACGCTCAATGCGGAAACTTGCGTCGATTTTCTCGCGCTAACGCTTGCTTTATTCTTTCCAGCGGTATTCTTATCGTTTTGCGACGATGCAAAAGAGGAAAAAGCTTCGAGTCGAACCATGACCTTTTTCGCTAATATTTTCGAAAGCCCGAGTTTACCAGTGTAAAAGCCAATATTCTGTTCTTTCAAAAGTTCGTGAAGGTTCGCGACGTTGTTCGCATCTATTTTCATTCGTAAATTCTCATCGTTCGCTAACTCAGGTACGACACCATCGCACGGGTGAAACTGATGTATCAAGTTTTCAATTTCTCCAGATGTACACGCGATCTTAATATTGTCGCCATTACTGATTTTCTGGTGCGCGCAAGAGTTTTTTGCTAAACTCGCATTTATGGAAACACCGAATGTTATACCGTGGAAGAATAAAGGGTTCGTGACGTACCCTTGCACACATTCCAAAATTTTGTCGCAAACGTGTGTCGCTTGTTTTGTGCTGACAACGGTACTCGCAGACGTGCGACTCGGTCGAATGGAAAAGAATGCCCATCTTTGCTGCTGAAAAGCGCTCGCAGCGTTGGTCCTATCGTCGCTGATATTGTGTTGTAAATTAATCGATCCTTCAACAGCATGTTCTTCGTCCACGTGTCGACGTCCGAGATGTGTGAGCTGTATCTGTTGCGATTGAAATTCGTTCGATTTGCATAAATCTTGAACAATTCGTTGCGAAGCCTCGAGCATGACCAGCGTCGCGTCTTTGTCGTCCCCGGTTGCGGGTTTCGTCGCGTTTCCAAGAAAATCGACGCAGATAACCAATGAGGAAAGAGAAGAATCAGGAGAGGATCCCATCTCCATCTTAGTGATCTTACCTTATTCGTTCTTTCTTTCTTTAGGTTCGAACAATCCAATCGAATGTCCATCGATTGTTGTCATCGCGGCAATTTTTTCAACCGTTTTTGACTTGTCGCTCGTAAACTGAATCGGACCGTCCAAAGTCCCTCCTAATTCCAACAACTGTTTTACCGCGCGATCGACGTCTACAACCTCAAAGTTTAACGAAATAGTATTTTTCTCGCTCTGCCTGTTCCGTCTCTCTTCTTCTTCGTCTTCTTCTTCCTTTGATGATACCAACGTCTTTTGTTGAACCGCGAGAGTGATGTTGCTGCTGTTGCTCGTCGTCGTGGGGGATTTTTTTCCAATCGTCAACTCGGCAAAAGTGTCCGTACAAACAACGAGGGAGAATCCTAAACCTTTGGTGAAGAAATCGCACGTCTTTTTCAGATTATTCGAGGAGAGTAAGATGTGTTTCAAGCGCGTTGACATATATATATATATACGTGTATATAATATATCAGCGTGTAAATTTAATAACGAAGTGTGTGCGTGTGTTTTGAGAATTGCTTTTCTGTTGTTGGAGAAAGAAAGGAAAAAAATTATAATTACAAAGTGACGCCTTCTAAAGCTTCGAGAAGACTGGAATCGAAGAACTTCGACGCCGAAATGTCTTCGCCCATACCTTTTCGTCGTCTCGTTTTAATGCAAAACTCTCTCGCCAAGTGCGAGACAGGACTCGGTTCCAACGGTCTCAACTGAATGGCTCTATCGAGCGGGTCTCCGGGAACGACTGACCAGTGATCGAAATAAGACAAACCAAATGCCATACCTCTCGTGTGCGCTCTCAAATCAGTTTCAAATCCGAAGGATTCTATCGCAGGAAGTAAAGCTTTAACGATATAAACCGGCGTACCCGGTTTGGCAACGTCCGAAACGACGTGACCGCGTCGTTTGGACAAGACGTTGTAAATAGCCGTCATGCAATCCGCGGGCGTCTGAATTTCAACCGCGTATACGGGTTCCATCAAACGAGGCTGCGCGGTCAAGAAGGCTGAGTACACGCATCGTCTGGAGGTTGGAATGATTTGACCACCACCTCTTTGTAAAGGCTCGCTACTTATCGTCGCGTCGAGTATTTTGAACTTTGTTTCGCGAATCGGCTCTTCACAAAGCGGACCTTCGCGGGTGCCCCACTGGAAACCTTGGACGATGGACTCTCGGACAGACATCAACAAGTCTTTATCGACTTCACTCGGTAAAGTATCGTCCATTAATACGTTTGGTCCATCGGAGTCTGGTCCGAACGCCCAAACCGACCTCGCCGCTAACGCGTCCCAATCGTACTTTTGCGTGAAAAAGTTCGCCAAATGTTTCTTCGGCCACTCCAAGACGACATTTTTGCTCTCAATATCTAAACCTAAGCCTTTATCCAAAGGTTCTGCAATCATTGTAATTTTGTTTCTCTTATTCGGAGTTTCCGCGAAACATTTTAACGCAGACGTTTCGACTACCGTTTCTGCGAACACCACTACCGGATCTGCTACTTTAACCTCGATGTCCGCGTATACTTCACGCAAGTCTTTCATCGCCGAGTCCAGATAGATTTCGCCCATACCGACGACGATGTGCTCACCGGATTCTTCCACCTTTGTTTGCAACGCTGGATATGTTTTTGATATTTTGCGCAAACCTTCAACCATTTTCGGTAAATCGGACGGATGCAACGGTTCTACGGCAATTTTAACCACCGCTTTATTCTCAAATTCCAGCGGTTTGAACGTATACACGTCTTCGTCGTTTCCTTCTTCTCCATCTTTTGAGGACGCAGAAACCAAAGTTGCGGTTTTAACGATGGATTGATCGACACCGGCGATGAGTACCCAGGAACCAGCCGGTGCGCTCTGTACAGGAATGCGATACCTCGCTTCGTTAATCCATAAATGCGAAACTGTCTTCACCGCACAGTCTTCTTCGTCGTCCGGCGAATACGCCTCGCCCAACACTTTCACCGAATCGTTTACGCAAAGCGTACCGGAAAGAACGCGACCAAACGCGTCGAACGCGTCTGGAGATTTCGTGGATGGATAAAGTTTCACGATTTGGACGGCTAACGGTCCATCTTTATCGCAGGTCTGCATCGCTCGTACGCGTCTACCCGAGGTTGATAATTCGCCCGTGTACGTGCGAGAAATCTTGCTTTCCGCGCCTTCGATGGGATTCGGTATGGAGTGTAACAAAATGTCCGTCAAACCGCCATGCGATTCAAAGACTTTTGAGAACGCGAGTTTTATCAGCGGTTTCGTGTTTTGTTTTAACTCTTTCGGTTTCAACTTGTACGAAAACCTGTTGAATTCTTTCAAAGCTCTTTGAAAAGATTCCGGCGCCTCGCCGACGGCTTGCGAGAAAAGCTTATACAACGGTTCGAGGATGAACTGCACGAACGATCGCTGGCAATCATGTTGTCCAACCGGAGGTTTCTTCTTAAACGCACGCGTCTCTTCGTCGAAATACGCGTCGCCCCATAATCGTTTCGCAAACTGTTTGTGATCCAAGTCATCGCTCTGCGAAACGTTTTTATACGTCTTGGCGAAAGATTCTAAAGTAAACGAAAATCCGTATAAACTCGATCCAAAGCACACGCGATTATTCAAAGGTGTACACAAACGCGCATTTTCTGGCCCATACGCGGCTTCAATTAACGCGTTGCATTCTTCGATGACGTGTCTAAGTTTGTGGTACGCGTCCGCCGGCGGAAGCTTGAGCTCTACTATGAGTCGGTCGATTTTGTTGATGAACAAAACGCACGGCACGTTCTCTCGCGCGGCAATTTTGATCGCTTTTTCGGTTCCACACATGACCCCTTCTGCAGCATCGACAACGATTAAGAATCCGTCGGCTATTCGGGCAGCCGCAGAGACTTCGTCGCAAAAGTTTGCGTGGCCGGGAGTATCGAAGATTGAAATCGAGTGCGTCTTTCCGTGCTTCCCGTCTGCCAAAGGTAACGTCATCGGCACGGCTTTAATGGACATCTCGCGGCTGCGTTCATCAAGTCGAGTGTCCGTGTATAATCGCAAAGCGTTGTAATTATTTTGTGACAGTTGCGTAGAGCTCGAACCTAAATTATCGTCGTACTTCCACGCGTCCGAAACGTCGTGCGTCTCCTCCACGAGCGCATCCACTAAAGATGATTTCCCGTGATGTAAATGACCAGCAATGCACACGTTCCTCGATAACACCGGCGTTTGCCACAACATTTCCAAAAATTCTGGCTTACATTTCATTTTAGCGTGCGAAATGTCCAACTTTGAATCTTCCGAAACGATCTCGAATCTCTTCGTATTCTGCGAGGCGATGATCGGCACCTCCAAAGCCTGCGCGTCTTCGGTTTCTACCAGTGTCTCCGTATCTTCTCCGTACACCTCTTTAGAGGAGGGATAATATTTCTTATCTTCTGCTAAGACTACTATTGCATTCGTCGTCGTTGGTTCCTCTTCGTCGTTCTCTTCGTCTTCGTCTTCGTCGTTTCCTCTCATTTCTTCGTCTGCGCCGTCACCTCTTCGTCGTCGCCCCCAATCGCCATCTTCTTCTTCATTATTGTCGTCCTCGATTAAATCGTCCTCGGAATCGACGTCTGGTCCTATGTAGTTACCGAACTCGTCGTAGTTCGACTCGTCCATTTTCTCTTCTTTCCTCTTTCTTTCTTTCTTTCTTATTCTTATTATCAGGAGTGTGTTTATTCTCAGAAGAGCAGATTGGGTTGGTTTGGTGACAAATTTATTATTATTTGAAGAAGAAGAAGAAGAAGAAGTTTCTCGTCTCGAAAAAAAAGAATGAACAAAATCAGAGCAAAACAACGAAGAGGAACAAGTGTATAAAAATTGTGCGACGTAATAAAATCAACGTGTTAATAATGCTAGCGTGCGTGTGATTGCAAAATAAGTGTTTTATAAGTTTTTATCTCTCTCTTCCTCTCACTTTTCTCTATCGATCATCGAGTCGTCGGCACCTCCTCCTTGGACTGAGTAGGCGCCTCAGAAGAAGACGAAGACTGTTGCAATTCGCTTCCTAACTTTGGTTCTCGCGGCATCATCGAGAGCCACACGCCCTCGGGGAAACAAATAGTCGTATCATACATGATTGGAATTTCGTCTCCTGGATCTTCGTGCACTCCATCGTCACATTTTCCAAATTTAAAGTTTTGCACTGCCGTCGCGAGCATCGTCGTCGCCGTGAGCAAAGCAAAGACACCGCCGATGCACGATCGCGGGCCCGCCCCGAACGGCGTGTACGTGAAATCTCTCCCAGCTGCCATGCGTCTGCGCATACGTTCCTTCGCAATCTCAAGCTTTTCTGGATCGTCCCTCGCGGATGCCTTGGCTTGCTTGTCCGCTTGCATTCTGAGCGATTCGTCAGTAAACCGGTCGGGATTAAACTCCAAAGGATTCTCCCACACTCTCGGGTTTCTCCCCATGGCGTAGGAAGATAACAGAATAAAGTCGCCAGGTTTCACCTTGTGTCCACTCGGTAAAGTATCTTCGTCGGACGCTAGTCGAGGGAATAAGTTAATCGGCGCGTACTTGCGCAGCGACTCTTTCACGACCATGCGCGTGTAATCCAAGCGTCCTTCTTGGACGTCATCAAACGTTGGCGCTCGACCACCCAACAAAGAGACCTCTTCTTCGATGCGACGCTGTATTTCTGGATTCCTCGCCACATGAAACAAGTTCACCGTGAAATTACTCGCAGTCGTCCGGTGCCCGGCAGCCATGACATCGTTAATATCGCCCCACAAATCGTCATCCGGCAACAAGTTCCCATCTTCGTCCGTGGCTTTGACGAGGACGTCCAACAAACAATAATCGTTAAAATCGCCCTCTTCGACGCGTTCTTTGACCGTTTCTCGTCGCTCAGTAATGAGTTTTGTTCCAACTGATTCTAAAATTGCGTATTTTTCCTTCAACTCTCGCACTCGCCCAATGCCGAGCGCGTATTGCAACTTCAAAATAGGCCCAGGCGTGATGAAGAGTTGTCCCATGATTTCTGACGTTCCGTTGTATGAATCTAAAATTTGAGAAATGTTATCGCTGACGATATCTTCGTCTCGCAAGAGTTTCGCGGCGTGCGATTCGCATTGCTCGAAATCAAACGCAAACGCAACTTTGCCGATGACGTCTAGCGTGACCAACTGCGAGTCGTTGTCAATATTTACGTTTATTTTTCCCTCTTCTCGCATGGTACACGCCGTTCTCCACGTTTCGCACATGTAATTGATTCGTTCTTCGACCGTGTTGGAGAACTGCGTCAGCGAAAACGAGTTTATGAATGGCTTTTGGCACATCAATCGATGTTCTCGGTTATATTGTCCGTCTGACCCGGTGATGCCTTTGTTCTTAATCACAAACCGAAAGGCGTCTGGCAACATCCGAAGCTTATAGTTCTTCGCGTTCGTGTGACAGACATACTCTACGATTTCTGGATCAAGAATGGAGACGCAATCTGGACCAATCGCATTCTGAATACCCACGCATTCACCTTTTTGTTCCGCCCAATCGAGCATGGCGATGGGCATTCCGACTGGATGTTGAGCCGCTTTCACCAGAGACTTTAAAAACGAGATATCATCAATCACCGGCGGTTCCGAACCGTCTTCCGGTCGTAAATCTGGGACTTCTTTCTTTTCCATGCCGAAGAAGGATTTCACCGAACTGTACGGACACGCTTGACCTTCTTTACCTTCTTCTTCTTTGTTACCTTCTTCTTCATCATTTTGATGAGCCTTCTGTTGGATATCTTTTTTATTATTCGCTTGCGCTCTATCTTCTTCTTCTTCTTCTTCTTTGAACGTGTTGTTGGTCGAATTCGTCGTCGTATCTGTCGACGAGGACGTCGTCGCTCCGACGACATTACCACTTTTACCACTTTTACCACCGGTCGATGATGAGAACGCGAGGACGACGATCGCGGACGACGATCGTCGTCGTCGTCGTCGTCCTCTTCTCTCTCTCGTCGGGGAGACCCCCGAAGCGTGACTAAAAGGGACTCTCACCCCTCGGATTTGCCTCGTCGTCGTCGTCGTCGACGCGGGAGAAGTACAACAACGCGCCGCGATGGAGTTTGACATGGTCATAAACTATATTGATTTATGTGTATCAAAGATGATCAGAATATACAATATACTACACTCGTCGATGATGGTCGATTGATCGACCCGATCGATACTAATAATTTATGATGATGATGAGGTGAAGTGCGTTGTTTTTTTGCACCCGTGTGTTCTCGTCCTCCTCCCTTAAAGTCTCGTACAAAAAGATACGATGATCTTTTAAATTTTAACGAAGACCCTAAACTCTCTCTTTTGTTTCCTTCTTCTACGTCGTCAAAGAAACGTCGTCAATATTAGTATTAATTAAATATTATCATCGACGACGCCCGAGAGATCGATAGATCGAGATGATGATGAAGAACGCACAGAACGCGATCTTTCTGTCCTCTTCTTCTTCTTTGTCTTCTTTCTTTTTTGTCTTCTTTTACTCCTTCTTCTTCTTCTTCTCAAAGGCTGTGGCTGCGCAACAACAACAACAACAACAACAACTCGAACAACAACAACAACAACAACAACTTAAAAGCAAAAAACCTGTTATTAAAACGAAATACGACGTCGATTACTCGCCGGATATTGGTTGGTTAACCGGTCGCGGGACTTACTTTGACGCCTCGCACGAGTGGAAAACGAAATATTTCGCCCACCACGAGTTCGGGTACCTGGAAACGAACGGGTGCGGGTATACGAGCAAAAAATACGCGCAACGAGAGCCAAAGTCGCTGCCGTTTGCAGTTTCGCGAAGTGCAGTCGCCGCGCTGGCTGACTTTGAAATGAAATCGAGCTGCGGACAGTGCTATGAAGTGAAATGCGACGATAACGAAACGAAAATTCGCAAATCGTTTCGTCGAAACGACTTCATCGAGTACAACGATAACTACACGCGTTTCCAGCAAAACAAAAACGCGAGAGATTCATACGGGCGAGAAATTCAAAACACGACGTTTCCTCCCGCCGAAGAGTGCTTTGACGACGATGAAGGGAGGACGAAGCTCTGCGAAAGGACGACGTGCTACGATCGCGATAAAACACTTTTCATTCAAATCATAGATATTTGTCCGTGCGACTACATTTACGGCCGACAAGAGATTTGTTGCGGCGATATCCCTCACTTCGATCTCTCGTTTTGGGCGTTCGAGTCGTTAGCGCATCCTCTGCAAGGGAAAATGAACCTCTTGTTTCGTCCCGTGGATTGCGTGACGAAACAACCCTTAGACGCTCGGGAAGGAGCGTTAGCTCACGTGCGCAAAAATAAGAACGGCGACGAATATTACGTGTACGATGGGAAAACGCCAGTAGGTTTCGCGCCCGGATGGAGATTTCGCGTTTGGTACGATTTGCAGTCCGATCCAGCGGTCGAAGGTAAAGGCAAAAACGGCGGTTTCGGCGCATGCTCGGAATTCAATTCGACCGGTACTATGGCTGCGGCATGCCTTGGTTGTGAGAATAATATCCTACCGTTTTCAGTCAACGGAGATTCTACGATGATGTCACTTCGAATCCAAATTAACGACGACGGCGTTATCGACGAGAACTGCGAAAATCTCAGTTTCCTTTCGATAGGACTCGAGAAGCGGCAAGATCGAGATGCTACGAGAGAATACAGCGAGACGCCGTGCGCCAAATCTATAATATTGAACGAAAGTGAAAGTGTCAGCATAACTCGCGACGGCGACGGTGGTTGTATTGTCAAAATTCCCGTTCACGTGTTTGAATGCAAACGAGCGAGCGTGAACGCGAATACGATATTTTTGTCCTACGATTATCCAAACACGCGCAAAGAAGTTTGTCTCGGCGAAGTAAAGTTATATTGAAAAACAAGAACAAATCTAAGATGTAGTAAAGATAGTAGAATATACAACAACAATAACTCTTTTTGTTTCTATTGCATTCGCGTCAATGGTTTTAGTTGTCTTGCCCAGTCGTTGGATCGTCTTCCTCGTCGGGAGAATCTGAAGAGGAGGAGGAGGGCGAAGAGGAGAACAAATTCTTTAAGCTCAACTTCGTTTGCAACCGATTTTCCTCGTTCACTAGCATATCAGAGAAGAAATCTAATCGCTGGACGTGCTCTTCTTGCTCTAACAACTGCTGAAACGGATAGATTGCCTCGTTTACCAGTTCTCTCGCTTCCTCTTGGTAGTTTATTTGCAACTGCTTGAACTGATTTTGGATGTTCTCCGGGAGCGAATTCAAAGTGATTTCGCCTCTGGACTGTTTTTCGGCGAATTCCGGTCCTTGTGACTTCATGAAAGATTGAAGCAGCGCCTGGACGTCTCGCTGTAACTCAGTTTCTTTATAATTCACTCGGTTCGTGAGCAACGATTGCCATAACTCGACGATTCTCCAAAATCCTCCTTTTTTATTTTTCGCCGAGAGTTCTTTCACCAACTCTTCTCTAAATCGAACCGGTTCGTCCAACTCTTGTTGCATTTGAACTATGCGCGTAAATTTCTCAACGAGCATTGATTCTTTCGTCGTGTATTCTCCATCATCACTCGCGCCACTATTATCAGCTCCTTCTTCTCCTTCCTTCCCGTAATCGCCGATTTCCACGCACACGCCTTTCAAATATGAACTTCGATCTCCCCAAACCGTGTCGTTCACCACGCGTTCAATGCGCACGACAGATACGCACGTGTGCGAACACACGTATTTCACCTGGTCGTTCGTTTGCTCGGAAACTTCCTTCAAATCATCCAAGTAAAACACGCACGCGTACTTGCTAAAATGGCCTTGAGCTTGCGGGTCGCACATGGGCACCACAAAGCGCCTCGAGCCGTTGAAGAGGATGTCGTTATACATCGCTCGGTACCTGGGTTCGAAGATGTTTAACACGTGTTCCGAATACGGCAAATGCACGTTCGATCCGAGCGGGAAAATTGGAAGTACAACTTCGTTCTCTTTCGTAACGATGGGTTCGGTTTCTGTCGCCTTCGAGACGTTCATAAAAGGTAACCACTGTATCGACTCAGTCCAATCTTTCTTCACGCCTTCGTCGTACGACCCTGAGCCAGACGCATCCGGCGAGGCTGCTCTTGTGGTGAATAACAAATGTGACCTTCGTCTATTCTTCCTCCTCGATGATGGCAATGATGATGTTAATGATGTGACGAGTGTGGTGATGTTTCGTTCCGTGTTTCTCGCAGCAAAACGCACGTGGTGACGACGACGAAGAAGATTACCACTAAACAAAGATGTTTGGGAAGAAGACGACGACGACGAAGAAGGTGAAGAAGAAGTCACGCGCATCATCGACGATGGATACGAACACGACGCTCTGCAAGAGGAAGATGAGGAGGAGGAGGAAGAAGAAGATACTCTCTGCACGAATCTCAAGTGCTGCATGATGAGATGCGTGGAGAGATGAGTGGAGAAAAAACTGACACACAGACAAACAACCATATCTCGATCCCTCTGAATTTCCCAGAAAAAGCAAAAAAAAAAAAGGAGTAAAAAATACGCGTGAAAAAAAAACGAAGTTTCAATGCAACGTTTAGCGTTCGCGCTGTTGATGAGCGCAGCGGTGCTTCTCATGGTTGGGTTCGCTTTGCGCTGCATCATCTTCAGACAGTTTTTCTTCTTCACGCCGCGCGTGAGTCGCGATAACGAAGTGTGATGATTTCTTGCTCGTGTTGGATTAGTATTCGGTTTTGTGTTGTTGGGTTCGTTTGTGTTTGAGAAAAAATGAACAAAAACAACGAGAGAGAAGTCAAAAAATACTCGGGATTGTATCTATATCTCTACAACACAAATATCCTCTGCGCGCGAGAAGAACTCCAACGATAACAATAACAACAGAAAGAACGAACGAAAGATATGTTCATCAAGAAAAGAATCTCCAAGGTATTCCTCGTCTCTGCCATCTTCTTCTTTTTCATCGCGCGAGCGAAAGCCGCAGACTTTGACGTGGACGATGATGAAGATATCGACACCGTCTCCCAGATGCGTCAAGCCTATCTGGAAGAACAAATCAAAGAGTCAAAAGTTACGTTGTTTGACATCAAAACGGGCGAAAAGTTGGAATCGGCCGCAGCTTGGGCGTCGTATGATCCGAGAAATGCCTCGAGAATGCACGTTGGCTACTTCATTCCAGATGCCGAGCAGGAGACTGGCGCTGGAGAGATGGAAAACTTACAGCTCTGTGGTTTCACAAAGCCAGAAAACTGCAAGAACGAACAACCGTACCCGCGCGACGAAACAAACACGGAACCTCTCGAGGACCCGTTTGAATGCGGCATCGACGACGAGACAAATCCAGACACAGGTTTTGTGTGCGAAAAGGTGAGTTTCAAAGTTGAAGAGGACGGAGATCTGGCATACGAAGGCGACATCTCCGTGCCGAACGAAAAGGAAGGCGAAGGAGACGCAGCCGCATCGACCAACAACAGAAAATTACTACAGCTCCGCAGACGTGGTGTAGGGTTGCGATCGAGATCTTTGCGATCAAACGGGGCGCGCGGTCGCATTGGTTAAAATTATCGCATTTTGCGGCGCTCTACTTTTACTCTAAAACATACTACAATTAATA
>ENA-UOXV01001458-UOXV01001458.1-marine-metagenome-genome-assembly--contig:-NODE-1458-length-33031-cov-12.225952_pt1 | contig 33031 bp, 29 predicted proteins | sample MGYA00238165_ERZ766961 | MGnify/ENA primary metagenome ERZ766961 (study PRJEB28924, sample SAMN03173240) | marine metagenome | biome: Marine; feature: Water; material: Subsurface seawater | place: North... | reverse complement strand
TATTAATACTACTATACTATATATTAATACTACTATACTATATATTAATACTACTATACTATATATTAATACTACTGGGAAGTATACCCTCGTAATGAAGGCTATATACCCCTGAAGGGTGTATGACCCCCTTTTTGAGGGTAAACGTTTTAGTAGCTCAGTTGGTAGAGCACAAGGCTGAAAACTTTGGGGTCGCTGGTTCGAGTCCAGTCTAAAACATTTAAGTGATGACAAATTTCAAGCTCTTTTTTAAATATGTCTTTTTTAAAATAAATTATTCCTTTGTAAATAATTTAGCTCAGCGGTCAAAAAACACAAACGTGTGTATTAACAATAGCGCTCTCTTTTTCTCCTGTACTCACATGAAGATGGCTTCAAGTTTTTACTCCACCCAACTTTGTGATATGTTCGCCTACGAAATACTTTCGAACTCTACCCAAGGAACTTCTGATATCGAACAACCCCATAAGTACAATCAATTAAATCAAAGTCAATCAACCGTTGTTGTTTATAATTTCCATTCTCTTCATAGTCAGAACAGGTTTTTCATATTCACCCAAAATATTTCTAGTACGGTCAAGTCGAAGTTTCTAGCTAAAAACGACTCTCTCGACTCGATTGCGGAGTTATTTACAGCTGCAAACTGGTTGGAACGAGAAATAGCTGAACTTCACGGGGTTTCTTTTTTCGGTAAGAAAGACCTTCGTAATCTAATGCTACAGTATGGGGATAGTACAGCCCCTTTCCAAAAAGCTTTCCCCTCGATAGGTATTAAAGAGATTTTCTATAATCCCGTAAAAGATACTCTGGTGCAAAATCACTTATCACTTCAACTCTAAACATTAGAATTTAAAACGACTCAAACGAGCTATCGTCTAACGGTTAGGACATTAGATTTTCACTCTAAGAATGTAGGTTCGATTCCTGCTGGCTTGATATTCTTGAAACCAAAACAGTAACAAAAAACAACATCTCTAATGGTTACCGATTTAAAAACAAAAAACAACACGTAAAAAACTCTTTAAGGTATAGCTTTAAGTTTGCTTCAATAATCTCACCAGGGTCTATAAAAAACATGACCCTCCTGAACCGATCTGAAAGGTCTAATAACAGTATTTACATTAAACAGTCTTATATAATGTTAACGTGGATGTCTTACATACGAGAAATGAAGGAAAAACAGCCAGACAACTCCTTTGTACATGACGAGACGTCTAAGAAAGATAAACAACCTTCTTTTTTTATTCACCCTCAACGCCGAACCCGTCAAACTTTCATAAAAGCTCCAATGGCACACAAAACCTTCTCCCAAGAACAATTTCAGTCTAAGTTTTATACACTCAGTATCTCTTTCGAAAACACGTTCAAAGACAGATCAGCTATTAATGGGGTTAACAACTCCTTGTTTCTAGCCCTCTTACTTAGGCGAGACAACCTACCTTTTGAGTCAAACCTCTTCTTCTTGAAAAAACTTCGTATGTCTGTAACTTGTTATGATACTAGCTACATGTCTCTATTTTAGTTATCATTTTAAACTTACGCAAAAAAAACTACTCTGCCTGTGTGATGGAATTGGTAGACATGCAAGGCTTAAAACCTTGTCCATTATGGGTCCTGGTTCAAGTCCAGGCGCAGGTAATATCCTAAACTTTTTACTGAAGTGGCTAACAGCTTTATTTACGGTTTTATTCTTTCCTCAAAAGCTTTATAATCACATGAACATGGTACTTTTTGACTACACTACTCAGTTTACACCCTGTTTAGAGACAGTTTACTCCTCGTGGGTTCTTCACGTACTTTTTATATATCTATCCCTCCTTTTAGCTTTCCGCTTTATAATTCGTTTTGCAACCAACTAAATATATTACTTTATGTTCTTTATAACCTTTTCCAATTTATGATCATTCTCTTTCTTCTTTTTCCTAACATATACAACATTAATTATATCACTGGTTACTTATATGTTACCTGTCCTTAACTCTCCTCTGAAATATACTACCTCAAAAAATAAAAGCGAATTTGTCATGATCAACGCTTCGGATCTAATGTACGTCTTCGCGACACCTCTGGTATGTGTAATACTAAGTCTGTTGTTTTGAAGCGCACCCTCCACGTCGGCCTGGTTTGGTCATATAGTCATCACCAACTTTCAAACCAAACTAACTTACCTTATTGTACTGAACTTTCTACTTATATTAGCCGTCACGTCATCGACTGTTTATTTTACCTCAAGAGAGATATATGACTACACAATAACAACCTTTAACTTTTTGTACTGGATCGTAATTATATTCTACTCCAATACGATTTTCACGTCAATATTTGTCATAGAGGTACTATCAACTTTAATTTTCCTCTTGTTAATCACATCAACCTTCTCTTCAACCTTTTTCTACCGTAATCTTAACTTATCGTTTGGTCACCTCTTTCAACAGTCAACACCTTACTCTTATCTACAGTCAATTCTTTATTTTTTTTGAGTATCACTACTCTCCTCACTAAATCTGTTTCTATTTTGCCTATTTTTCTACTTCAAAATGTTCACGTTTGACTGGTACCTCATGGAGCACATATTCATATACTTTACCAATGTAGCCTCTATCAAAGAAATACTCTCGCTCGGTATGACATGGTTCATACTAATGTTCTGTATTTTCCTGAAATGTGGTATAGCCCCCCTATACATCTGGAAACCGACGTTTTTCAAAGGGATACCCTTCTACACCATTTTTTTTTATATTAGTTTCTTCTACTTCTTCTTATTCTTATTTATAATCCACTTATTAACATCTTACTTTTCTGAAATCTTTTACTTCTATTCGGTGGTAACCCTCGTTTTCGTAGTCACTGGGCTCGTCACACTTTTATTCATCGTATGTGAGTCTTACTACTTCAAGGCGTTCTTAGCCATCAGTAGTATACTAAATTCCCTCTTCGTAATCTTAGCACTATCAACAACACATAGTACTGACATGTTTATGTGACTCTAACGAAAGTATAAATGGCAGTAGTAAAAAGCCCAAAAAACAACAAAAACAAGACTTTATGAATTCAAAAACACAACAAAAAATTTACGAAAACTCTCTCTTTCTCAAACAAGAACTATAATCATTCAAGGGTTTCGCTAGTTGGTTGGCAAAACGTGTATCGTAAAACAACCATAAAAATCACGAATAAGGTACTTTATTCCGTTTAGTATAAATGTTACACCTAAACTTATTCTCAGATAGTAATGTTATGCTCTTTACTTACATGTTTATTTATAATACATCACTCATCACTCTTTTTTGAGTACTATTTAGTACCGTATTATCCCAATTTAAAACACTGCAATCGTTCAACAGCTTTAGCTTCAACAGTTTCTTTTTAATAACGATAACAATCTTACTTTTCTCGATGGCCGGCGTACCTCCGTTTGTAGGCTTTTTCTCTAAACTTTTCATATTAACCCTTTTAACTAATAATTCGTTTTTCATTTTATACTCTGTATTTTTCGTTGTATTATTCATAGGTTTATATTTTTACGTACAAAATATTCGATTTTTACATTCAACTAACCATAACAATCTGTCTTACCAGTACATGTCGTCCAATGAGCGAACGACTCCACTATTTTACTACTTTACGATTTATGTTTTAACCCTCATTATCCTAGGCGCAGTTTACGTTGATGATTTGTTATTATTATTCACATGAATCTTTTTCTAGAGAGTAACTCGGTATAAATGTTATTAAGACCTCGAAAATTCGCACACAAAACATTATTTAAACGCCGTAAGATTGTATCTTTTAAAAAAAGCAAACTAAACTACGGGCAGTACGGTTTAAGGATTCTACAACCCCTGTGAGTCAATAATAAACAAATTTTTAGGTATAAACTCTTATTGAAGAAAGCCTCAAAAAGGTCAGATAAGACTTCACGTAAAGTCTGGTTCAATCTATTCCCACACTTACCACTTACGCGAAAAGTTGAAGGTTCCCGTATGGGTAAGGGTAAAGGTAAGTTAGCTGGTTGGGTAGCCCAGCTCTCGCCAGGTACAACTATGTTTGAGTTTAAAAACCTACGTACGGGTAGGGCTTACTACTACTACGAGCAAGTCGCGCATAGGTTACCGGTGAAGTCTACGTTTATCAAGAAAATAAATATAAAAATACCCACAATCCTAAGTTCTACACGTAAAGTTTCGTACGAGTGTTTTTGGTAAACCTTGTTGTGGTATGGTTACATCTATTACATATTATTTAATACTATCCTTATATCGTCCGTAGTTTTCTTACTACGTTTATACTTTTTAAACTCTGTGAATCAATTAAGCATAATTGCCACAAGTAGTAGACTTTTCTTATCTTCGCTACTTTTTCTCTTTTTTATAACTTTCACCTCATTACACTACCTACTAGATTATTACCAAGATATTTTGATGTTTTCGTCAACTGACTCATGTATGTCGATACTATCAACTTATTATAGCTCTAAGATAATCGACGTTAATGCTGTAAGCCTAAATCTTATACAAGTTTATTACTACCCGTTCATCTACGTCTTCTTGATTGTTACGGTACTATCAGTAGTATTCTGTCTGTCATATAACACAGACGAGCTCTTTAGCTTTATGTTTTACTGTCTCGTTATTCTCGCAGCTGGTTATGTTATATTTTTTACTGACTCAATAATATTATTCTTTCTAGCCTATGAGATGCTCTTAATACCCTCTTTCTTTATCTTATACAAGTTCGCTAAAACTCGACGTTGTGTTGAGGCCGCTTATCTAATGTTCTTCTGAACCCAATTCGGTGCCCTATTTTTAATATTCGGTCTTTTATACCTTTTCTTTATCTGCGGCAGCTCCCAGTTTTCGACTATAGGGTACTTTTACTTCACACCTTTTGAAGTAAACTTTCTGTTTGTATGTGTTCTGTTAGGTTTTGGGGTAAAACTCCCTATATGACCTTTCTATGGCTGGTTACCTAAAGCGCACGTCGAAGCGTCGACTAATTTTTCTATATTCCTTAGTGGAGTACTCGTAAAGTTCGCGTTCTTTGGATTACTAAAATGCTTACTAACCATACATCTTGAGCCGACATTTATATACGTGTACCCGTTCCTGGTTCTCGGTATAGTTGACGCCGTTTTTAAACTCTTCTACCAGATTGATTTGAAAAAACTAGTAGCTTATTCAACGGTTGTTGAGATGCATTGGCTAACAATGTGTGTTGTTAGTGGTCAGTCAAATTTAATGTTAGCAAGCTTTTGTATGCTCATTAGTCATGCGCTTCTTTCAACTAATTCTTTTTTACTAGTCGATGCGATTGCGAGAAGATTTAAGACACGTCTTCTAACCGAAATAAGTGGTATAAATTTTATGTGTCCTAAACTTTTCTTAATGACCCTATTAAACAGTCTCATTTTCTTAGGGTTCCCAGGTTCTATATTTTTTGTCTCCGAATTCTTATTCTTCAGTTTTTTCTTTGATTTATTCCCTCTACTCTCCATATTTCTCCTAGTATTCTTATACTTACTCGGGCCTACATTCTTTTTCCGTTCTTGAATGAACGTTATGTTTGGATTTTCTAAAGCACTTTCTCTTAGGGCTCCAGTCGATTTATCGAGTCGGGAACTTTTACTTTTCTCGAGCGTGTCACTGTTAATGTATTGACTTGGTGTTTCGTGACAAGCTTTAGTAATCTAAAAATGTATAAATGGCAACATGTAAACAATCGGCAAAAAGAAAACGATTAAAGCTGAAACCAGCACTAAAGTACAAAAACCCCACAATGTCACGAACTCCCATACTGAAAAGATGTCCGCAAGCTAAAGGTATAGTCACTCGTGTTGTAACTATGTCACCCAAGAAACCCAACTCTGCAATACGTCACGTAGCTAAAGTCGACCTTAATAACGGGTTGCGCCTGACCGCGCGTCTACCCGGAAAAGGCTATTTATGTTCAAAGTACAATCGTGTCCTGGTTAGTGGTGGTCGAGCAAATGACCTCCCCGGTGTGGGTTATACAGCCGTACGTGGAGTATATGACTTCTCTCCCGTAGTGGGTAAGCGTAAACGACGTTCTGTGTACGGTGTAAGTCGTCCAAGCGGGTTTACAAACCATGTCCGTAGGTGCTTCCGAAAATAAAACCATATTTTATGAAATTAGAATGACTATCTTCAAGAGTATTATCACTAATCACTTGAGCCCGAGCAGGCTCTTTATGACCCCTTACGTTTGGTTTAGCTTGCTGTGCAGTTGAGATGATGCACGCAGCTGTTAGCCGGTACGACATGGATCGGTTTGGTATAATCTTCCGAGCCTCACCTAGACAAGCTGATTTAATAATTGTCGCAGGTACCTTAACTAATAAGATGGCGCCTTGTCTACGCCGTTTATACGAACAAATGACAGAACCCCGTTGAATTTTATCTATGGGAAGTTGCGCAAATGGGGGGGGTTATTATCACTACTCATACTCCGTCGTACGGGGTTGTGACAGAATATTACCTGTGGATACTTACGTACCAGGGTGTCCACCCACCGCGGAAGCATTAATTTTTGGGCTTATTCAGCTCCAGGGGAAAATTGGGTTCACTTTATCTGAATTAAATTCATCAAACGAATGGTACGGAAATGATCATATCTAGACAATAGTTCACCTAATGCGACCCTGCTGTCACTGAGCGAATCTTCAAGTCTATACCATTTCAAAGTTTTTCGTAAAACAACACGTTTTAAAAAGTTTAACCGAGGTATAACTAAAATGGTACGTAAAAATTACGCTAGGCGTAAACATCGTACTAATTGATTGGTGTTATCTTATATTACCAAAGCATGAGTGTCTAGTTACCTCAACATGCGCCAATTTGAACGGTTTTTCAACGCTTTAACGCGGTTTAAGATAAACTCTTTTTCGGCTGATGTGTCGGTTTTCAACATCAAACTTAAGGACTTAACAAATAAAAACGGTATAAACATAGTATCGTGCTCAAAAACACCACTTAAAAGGTACCTAAACTACTCAAACGGTTCTTCGTTCTTACATAACCCTACAAGACACACGAACAACGTCCTAGTCCAGACATTATCAGCATCAAATTTGGCCGAGTCTCTCGAAGTATTCCCCAATCTAATACTGCTCGAAAACCACACATACTCTTATGATAATATTGCGTCCCCAGCACTACCACTTGAACCCACTAGCACATTTACACACCACGCTTCACTGTCAATAACCTCATCTTTGTACGCAACTTTAGTTTTACTAACTTTACTAAACACCAACCGTGGTTAACCGTAACAAATTTATTTATACATTATGGAATTAGCAAAAAATATACTTAAACCGAAATTTACACTCACACGTGTCAAACCAACCTCAGGAGCCTCAAGAGCCTCGTTCTTTTTCAAAAACGAATTACCTCTACAACTCAAACACAAAAAACTCCTTGGCTCATATAAATGAAACGCTGGTCGATCAAAAAAAGGAAGAATAGTTGTCTGGACAAAATCGAAACGAACACTCAAATACAAACAACCCACAATTAATTATAGTTTTCGTTCAACGAGTATAGGCTTTGTCTCAGGTTTCTTGTTACGCCCTAAAACAAATAGATTAATATCTCTACTGTTCCTCTCAACTGGTTCCGTGAGTTATGTACCCTCGACGACTAAGCACGCCATGTTTAGGCTGACTCAACTACGCAGCTCTTTCTCATACCACAGCCAACTAGTACAGCAATTGTGTTTAAGTGAGAAGCACGTGCTCATTGACCAATCGTTCTCTTTGATAAAACATTTACCTAAGAATCAACCAGTATCACTGTTAGAAATCATACCCAATTCAGGTATCCAGTACGCCCGGAGTACGGGCGTCTCCGCCCGTATTGTTAAGATGGATTCTAGAATCAGTACAAGCTTAATAAAACTACCCTCAGGTGTTAAAAAAGTCTTTTCAACGTACTCTCTCGGTTCTGAAGGTTCCGTAGCCTTTCCCGAAAATAAAAAATGAGGGAATAATAGCGCCGGTTTCTACAAACGGTTAGGGAAAAAATCTAAAGTGAGGGGAGTCGCCATGAATCCTGTCGATCACCCACACGGTGGTAGAGCCAAGGCTATTAGATATCAACGTACCCCTTGAGGTAAAACAACTAAATACAAATAATATATTAGATTATGGGTCACCTTTATAATTCACAACTTTTTTTAAAGAAGAAAATCAAACCTAAATACTTTTCGCCTAACATGTGACGTATAATGTATTTAATTAGCTCCAATCCTGTACATCACACATCTGAGAAACGTATAAGGAGTAGGGCGTCAACCGTACCGGTAACTTTTGTAGGCTACGAAACTTTAATACACTCGGGAAAAAAATGACATAAACGTAGAATAAACAACTGAATGGTTGGTTATAAGTTTGGTGAGTTTACCTGAAACCGTAGATACGCTTTGTTTAAGGCGAAACAGCTTCGTAAAAAGAACGCAAAAAAGCGCTAAACTTTAAGCAACACCGATTATGAAATTCGAACACATATTACAAATATACTGAACTAAAGGTTACTTTTTTGGGGGGAAGCTATTCTACTTCAACCAAACATTTAAAGAGCTTTTTGAGAATACACCAGGCCTGGGTGTTCAAACTAAGAAACTGTTCATACGTCGCTTTGAACTAGGGTATGCGTCCACACACCACAAAACAGTTGACTTGGTCGACTACCAACGAACTAACCACAAACCTCTCGACCGTCCTATAAACATTTTATTTTCACAGTTGCATACAGTCAATAACCAAATACATGAGCTACATAAACTAGCAGTAGTACGTCTGTATTTAATAAAATCTTACAAAGGCCGTTGCCACGCACTGGGAAAACCAGTAAGGGGCCAGCGTACATGGGCGAATGGGTGAAACTCGTACAACACGAATAAAACCTTACGTAGTTTTATTAGTGAGACTAAAAAACTTATAAAACAGTCATCAAGAGAAGAAAAAATAAATTTCAAAGTAGTCAAAAAAAAATACGCATCCAAAAAAAAAAGAAAGAACAACTCACCTAAAAAAAAACAAATACTATGGTTCTAACCAGATAAGCAATTTAAGACTTTATCCTACAAAACACAGCTACTATTTTAAAATATTATAGACATAAACACCACGAAATGAATCCTTCGATTAAGTACTTTGTTACTAATAACCCCCAAACAACAAAACCTTTTTATAAGTTTGTTTTGGCACAAAGTACGAATAAGCATAGATTCAAAAAAATTACCACTTCACACCTAATGAACTTTAACAAAAACAAGACTAAAGACTACGGCGTACAAAAAATGAACTCTTCATCAAAAAACTTCATACATAAGTTTTTCCTTTTTCATAAAAAGTATTTTAACAAGGACAGTATAGCGTTAGTTGGTCAGACACCATCACTTTATTTAAATGACTTAAAGCCTATGAAGTATTGAAAAATACTGGCTGCTATCCAGCCATCACTAACGGAGCACAAAATTCTCTTCCTTAAGCGTAACGGGGCACACACACAAATAAAATCACTAGTAAGGCGAAAGTTACGTTTATACTTCTTAACTGCGATAAACCAAAATCATACAGCGGTGAGAAGTCGACGAACCGCAAAACCTCACCCAACGCACAAATTTAAACCTTTTCTCAAACGTGTAGCTACACCAAACTACGTTCTCAAATGAAAAACATCCTATCCGCTAATGTTCACGGGAAGTACATCCACTAATAGGTCGAAAAAAAATAAACTAGACCTGACCATTAATAATTTTATGAGGAGCCGCTTAAATCGACGAGTTAGGCGTACTACGCGAAACTTTTTTAAGAAAGTAAAACGTAGTCTAAGCAGGAAAAAACGTTCGCGTGCCTTGGTAGTGAAAGCATGAACCAAAAAACTAAATAGTACACGGTGACTTTTTAAGAAAAATCTTACGACCCGTACTTACCTAATTCTAAGAACAAACAGGTTCAATATTCGAAAAAAAAATAACACACTTACTCACAATATTAAACACTACAGCCGCAGATTCTCACTCTGCACAAAGTTTACCCAAGTAATTGATAAACATAACACCCGTGCCAGTAAGTCGCCCCGTAAATATCACACAACACTCCTTTCATTAAACAACTTACCTAGTACAACAACTAAACCGGGACTAAAATCGACAAAACTCACAAGTAATTTTACTTTCGACAAACCTCAAAAAAACCAAGTATCTCTAATGATCAAAATGTTGAGTAACCGCACGCCTGGCCCGACCAACCGACAAAGCATCACGTTTAAAGAAAGTTTAATTCCTATTGTGCAAACTCGTACGCGTAAAAACTTTACATTCAAGAGCACGGGAATGTTTCTAAATGCGTTAACGTATTCGAATCAAAAAAACCCATTTACTTACAAGTTCCTTTTTAAAAAAAAACTTTTTTCATTCCTATACCCGAACGAAGTACGTAACTCCTTGATGAACCGTAAAAAACGTATAACGTTCTACAAACTTGTTTACAAACTTAAACACAGAGCTAAAAATAAACCAAGGTACTCGTTAGCTTCGTTCAATAAACTCTTGTTAAATCAGTACAAAGCCTCATTAACCGCCAAAGTAAGCAACACAATAACCGAGTCCTTGTTTTTAAAAAAAACGCCAATAACCACGTACAATAATTTAAAATACCAAAACTATTTAACCTCTAGAGATGAAATTTTATACCCAACTAACTTTACCTACCGTGGTCAAGACACAAGCTTCCGATGATCAGAGGTCAAAATCCCTCGAGTACGATTTAAGCCGGGTTACCAACGTATGTGGCGTAGGGCCCGAACAGCATTAAAGGAATCGCTTAATTTAAAATTTATTTATCAAAAACAACTTACTCGCTATCTTACGAGATTTTATAAAGGCTCTAATAACTATACGTTCTCAAGAGCTGAAATGTCTCTTAACAGGGTGGTGATGTACTCTCGCCTTCTACCAGATAATCCAACAGTAAATTCATTCTTATCAAAAAAGCTTATTTATTTAAACGGTCGCGTAGCTTACGATACAAATGCAATTCTAGTTCCTAACGATGTTGTTCAATTAATTGTATCTATGTGGTATTACGTAACTTACAGATGAATCGCCAACTGAACCCTAAAACGGGGTAAAAAGTTCAAAAAACTTGTCTACCGTAAAGGTCTTGCTGGTAAACAAAAAATTATGAAACTTAAAAAGCAAAGAAGTTATTACACACCAAACTGGATATACCTAACACGTTACGATATTTCCGATGTAAAACCTTATTTGGAGGTCGACTATTTTACCTTATCAACGATAGTCCTTTACGAGCCGTTTACCACGTTCTACTTCTCTCCCGACGAAACCCCTGATTTTAGACCAACTATATATCGTATGTATAATTGGAAGTATATAACCTAATTTATTTTATGAAATCATCAACTTTCAATTTCTGACAATCACCTTTTCCTCAAAACGCCTATTCTGAGCGTAAAATAAAAAACTTTGTCCTTAATTTTGGACCCCAGCACCCCGCCGCACATGGTGTTTTACGCCTCGTACTTCAGCTTAGTGGAGAGTTAATCGAGCGCGCGGACCCCCATGTAGGTTTTTTACACAGGGGTACGGAAAAACTTATTGAAAAACGTACTTATTTAAAATCTGTACCTTACTTTGATCGACTGGATTATGTTTCTATGATGACACAAGAACATGCTTTTTGTATTGCAGTAGAGTCGCTCTTAAAAACAACTTCCCATACAGCCTTATACGTACAAATTCGGGTTCTGTTCGATGAGCTCACTCGTGTACTCAACCATCTTTTAGCTTTATCATGTCATTCACTAGACGTAGGTAACATGTCACCTGTCTTTTGAGCTTTTGAAGAGAGGGAACGACTAATGGAGTTCTACGAGCGTGTATCCGGTGCGCGTATGCATGCTGCTTTTTACAGACCAAATGACCTAGACTGGACCGGCCTCAACCACCAATTTTTTTTAGACGTAGCTCTTTTTGCTAGGGACTGTTTTAAATCACTCACCGAAATTTTCGCAGTACTAACAACTAATGGTATCTGAAAAACGCGTCTTGTTGGTATCGGAGGCGTAAATTTAAATGATGCTATATCCTATGCAGCCTCGGGACCCGTAATACGTAGTGTAGGTATTCGAAAAGATATGAGGTTTTTAAAATCCGAAACATATGCGTCTTACTGATTCCTATCTCTTCACAGTTTTTTAGGTAAGCGTGGGGACAGTTACGATAGATTTCTCATCCGAGTACGAGAAATGTACGAGAGTATAAACATCGTATTTCAAGTTCTAAGTAATCTCACTAATAGCAGAACGAGTAATAACAATATTGACTCAAAACGAGTAGACTTTTTCTCATTTTTTGATTTTTTATATCGATCAAAGAAAAACCAACTCAATAAAAAAACAAAATACACTTCAATGGAGGGCCTCATCCATCATTTTAAGAAATATAGCGAAGGTATTAAAGTTCCTAAAGGTTTTGCGTACGCAGCCGTAGAAGCACCTAAAGGTGAGTTCGGTGTAGCACTACTCTCGGACGGTACTTCTAAACCTTACCGTTGTAAAATTCGAACACCTGCATACCACCATATGCACGTAATGCCTCGTATGTTACAAGGTCATTACCTTGCTGACCTGGTGACTGTACTTGGTTCTCAAGATATTGTCTTCGGTGACGTCGATCGGTAAACTAATTTTAAATTATGAATCGCCAAAACCTTTGAAATTCAATTGATAGTTATAAAAGAAAAGTATTTTTAAAAAACGAACTGAAAAAAACAGTGCTCAAGTCAATTGTTCTTAATAAGAACACAACGTACACTAGAAGATACTTGTCCCGCTATTATATGTCGAATTTACCTAGATTCGCCACACGCACCATGTCGAACACTAGGTGCGTCTATTCAGGCCGATCCTGGGGTGTTAGTCGGTCAAATCTAATGTCACGTTTCATCAATCGTGCCAAAGTATACAACGCCGAGATACCCGGATGCTCTCGAGCTAGTTGATAATTTAAGCTTTTTATTCAAACAAAAAACTTATATCTTCAGTAGTACTCATTTCAACTTAACATCTCATACGTTTAGTTATTTAAGTGAAAACTTATCATGCCTGTTTTATGGTTTTGATGTACTAGCAACAAGATACGCATTTTTTGCAAGCTATCACGACTTATTAGCTGACATCGCAGAGGCCTTCGGTATCTGAGTTGCTCTAATGGTCTTAGTGATATCATCATTAACTGTACTAATTGCTATACAACAAACAACTTCGTTCGCTTGAGAATCATCAAAATCGAACAGTACTAAAACAGTGTCTACAGCAAATTTAACCTCTTACAAATCCTTTACGAAATTCACCAGTAAAAACACCTGAAACTTATAGAGTAATGTTTTTTAATGGCAATATTAAATTAACATAACTTTCGGAACTGAAGAGTAGTAGGTCCGTAAAAACTTACCACATTAATATATTAAATTATGGGACCATTTGATTGAAACGTCTTAACTTTGTCGATACACGTATACAACAAATTCATACAACCCCAACTACTTAACTGAGGGGTTTTCGAATTTTTTCACTATTTACAAAACACAGTTACGTCTTGATTATTTAATGCTCTCCCTGAATTTTTGCTAAAAACTACTTCAATGGCCGCACTCGTAACAGCGTTTAAGTTTTTAATACTTATCGCACTTCTAATTTTCATTAGAGGAGGGGTGCCTCGATACAGGTATGATTTTTTAACTAAAATAGGGTGAATTAAATTTTTAAGCTTAGTACTAGCTGTTTTCCTATCTTCGCTACTTTTTACCTTGATGTTCTAGTCCTATAATGATGTCTGAACGATTATTAAATATCCAAAATACGGCTGTCGCAAAATTAATAACTAAATTAATTGACACTTTCATGTTCTATATGGTGTTCGTTGCAAAAGAAACCGAGCTTTTTTCTTTCAAAAACTTTTTTATTTGAAAATCCGCTAATTTCGCAGACTCATACTGATTTCTATATAACGATAAAACTTCCCTACACGAAACTACGACAATTAAGTCGTAGCCTTTAGCTACAATCTTGGAAACTAGCTTAATCGGTAAAGCATTAGATTTTGGGTCTAACGAGTACGGGTTCGACCCCCGTGTTTCCAATATTCAATACAACACATACGCCTACGTCGTGAACCACCTTAATTTAGCTATAGCACGAAAAAAACTTTTCATACGAATAGTACATACCAAAAAAACTTTAAGCCTAGTTAAAGTTCTATTTAAGATTGGGTATATAAGTAATTACTCAATTATTAATTCAAGTTTACAAAATAATATTAATAAAACCGGTAACTCTAGCAACGGATCCATCTACATAAACTTGGTCTTCTTTAAACACACTCCATTCTTTAAATCACTAAGGCTCGTGTCTTCGCCGTCTAAGAAACACGTCACAACGCTTAAAGCACTTGGTACAATTAATACCTCGATAAAATCCTCGGTACTCATACTGTCTACACCCCACGGCTTAATGGACCATAAAGAAGCCTTACGTGTTGGCACGGGTGGGACGATCTTGTGTATTGCTAGTTAGTGTAAAATCAAACTTATTTTATGTTCTTCATTAAAACTTTTTTACAATCTATTTCGATTTCGAAAAACTTAACCAACCTACTGTCAATCAATATCTCCCTAATAATTAAATACCTAATTAACGAGCTAAAAGTACTTAAATTCTCCATAGAATCCTCCATAGTAAAAAAAAATACCAATGCGTCGCAACCTTTACTAGAGTTTTTCAAACGTAATTGCTTCTTTAGAGACTATATCTACTTATGACAACATTGAAAAAATAACTCCTCTACTCAACTTGATAAGACTTCCCAACACCTTCGATTTGAGCTAACAAACTCACCCTCCGACGCAATTAATACCAACCTAAAACCTATTAACGTGGTCAGCAGTATTACTCTCGAACAAGTTAGTAACACTTTTAGCTCATTTACATCTACCACAAGTAATATACGACTTAATGTCCTATGGACGAAACTTATGTCATATGGATCTTCTGTAGTAAACAAATCCTTTAGTTTTGGTTTCTTCTACATACAAGGTTTTGCTTTTATTCTATTTATCGACGCCTGTTTAACGGATGACGAGCCTCTTTGGGAACCGATAGAGTGGAGCCTTGTCCAAACCTGGATTCTGTTTATCTTCTCCTTCGCATGAATTGCTGAGAATCTAATTGTTAGTCGGTATGGTAGTTATACAGGCCGGGATAAGCGTGTTTGATTTTCCTGGTACAAAACTTTCTGACTTATAGAGGGTTACTATGTTATAAATTACGGAGTTGCTTGTGTATTTGTTATTATACCCTTTTATTTCGAAACTAATTATAATTTATCCTTTGTTTACTCTTGATGGCACTGGTATTCTCGTGTGTTCTTCTTTAAATTTATCTCTATATTCACAATCATATTATTTATATCATATTACCTTCAAATGAGCGTACGTTGACTAAACTGAAAAAAAGGACTAATTTTGATACTACTTATTAATATTTTCCTATCCTATTTAATATACACCCAATTTATCATGACGTTTTTTGGGTATTTCACCGACCCTGTTTGGTATCAAAAAACTCGCCCAGTTGATTATATTCAACTAAGCCACGAACCTGCGCGTTGGGGTTGAGGTTCTGCCAAGAAAGATCATTTTACTTACCATAATGTAAAAACAGTCTTTTGGTTCAAAAATGACGGGCCGTTTGCCGCGTCGTTTTTATTTTTTCAAACGTTCTTATTTGTGTGTATTTTCATGCTTTATATTTACTGAATAACCCTTTTCAGGAGAGTCTACGCAATGAAAGAAATTCCACTAACATACACCACCTACTGTGTATCATCATTAAAACAATTCTTTTACTTCTTTCTAATGTTTTACATAATGATTTTTCTAAGCTACATTTTTAATTACTCTCGGTTTCCAATAGAATTTCTATGGACACTGGATACGCAATCTTGATTCTATAACTTCACACAAATAATATGTGCTTACCCTAGTTTCCTATTATCAATCTTCTTATAGTAATAAGTATAAATGTTATTCGTAAAAGCTGCAAAAGTCGTCGCACTAAGTTTAGTCTTTATGCCCTTAACCGGATGTGCTATTGCTACCGGTTTAATCTTTGCATCTCTACTTAAAAGTATGTCATACGCTCCTGACTATGAAGAAACTTTATTCAATTACGCAGCCTTAGGTTTCGCTTTTGTTGAAAGTTTCTCTTTCTTATTATTCTTCGTTGCTTTAGGTATCTTCGCAATGTAGTAACAAACCTTAGCGTTTATTGTTAATTTGGGAAATATGGGAAATCCAGTGAGCACTCGCCTCGGTATAAACCAATTTTGGTATAAACATTGATACTCGGATTCATCTAAATCATTAGAATTAAAACAGGACGAGTCCTTAGAAAAATTAATAACCTTTTATCTTCAGTACGGTCTAACATTCCAGACTAACCCATTACTACATGAATATTGGTATCGTAAAAACATGAAAACGGTTCGTGTAAATTTACAAGATAAAAACAATAGTAGATTTTTCCGTCGCTTTTTCTACACAAACGATACTTTAGGTATAGAACATTCGTACCTAATAAGAAATAAAACTCCGGAACATTTCCCTATGAGAACGTGAGTGTTTAAATATGCTGGTTGAGTCATTTTTAGCGTACAATGGTTCAAGCCCTTGAAAGTTAAAACTAAATCAAACCTAACAGCACGTACTTCAAGTTACGTCGGTGCAATAGCAAAGCCTACACCTAGTATAACTCAAAGCAGGCGAATAAAACTCTTGTTATTACTGGGAACAAAGGCTTCCCCTACGTACAATTTTTAAACTGTTCATTATTTTACAATATTATTAAAATTTTAATATCGTATTTTCATGCATTCTACTTTTATCACGAAAAATATTGAGCACCATATAGAGCGTCACTACGAAATAGAGACCGATAAAAATTACGTTCTACAAGAACTAGAAGTCGGCGAGGAGTTTTACGAAGATAGACTAAACCACTGTCTTGCTTTAGTCGATCCAAGTGACTTCACAGACTTACTTTTAGAACACTACGGGGAACATGAGGCGATTGATGACTTTGAGTATTTGAAAGACAGAACATTCACAAATTTCTTCCGAAATAACTCTATCGATGTGCCTAGATGTTTTCGAAAAACAAAGTCAGTACGAAGGCCTATAAATCAAGTCGATTTACTCAAACTCAATAATTACCTAATGCGGGACGGTAAACGGTTGAAGGTATTTAAAGCACTGTCCAAAACTTTATGGACTGTTTTAGGTGATCAGAAAACTGACAATACACGTACGTATAGAACACCTTTAGCATGAAGAGATCTTTATCTAACCTTTAATTACTTGACATATACACAAAATAAGCATTTAACCCTACCCCCATTTAAAGAAGAGTTGACGACTTTTGGCCATATAATGCTACCGTTAGGTAAAAACGTAGAAGACGAATGGAATCTAAACACTCTGATTTTTAAGAACGTTTACCAAATGTTACCCCTATTCTCCTTTTATATTTATAAAGTCGATAAAAAAATCTTTAAAAACACGAGAGGTAAATCAGGTAAATTCACTTTCATTTGAAAATACGTAGCTCCTTACAAAAGATTAATGCTCGTGATGCACTGGTTACTTAAGGAACTACGAGTTAAGCCCGGAAGATCCCTAAAAGATAGGCTCGACCTAACTTTTCGAACATTACTCACTCAACCAGAAAAAACGTGAATTTGACGGGTTCGTAAATTTTCACATAGCTACGTCTACCGAAATTCACGCAGAACACTAGCTGAGACCTACCGTACGGTTACTAAATAAACATTATTATGTTGTGGCATGGAGCAAAAACAAGTAAGACTAACTCAATAATAAGACTGTCAAAAAACAAAAATAATAAGCTCACACATAAGCGCTGTTGAGATTCTTCACGACCAGTCCAAATGAATAAACAAACATTCTACTTTTATAAACCTTCGGGGTGGGACGCTACAGTAGTACGCCATAAAAAGCTAACGAGTCGAGTACTGTTTTTCTACTCAAATACCTACTACTTCAAAGTAAGCTTACCAAAAACCCCTCATAGCCTAACTTTTAACCCGAATACAAATCTATTTGTGCTTCATGCATTGTATGTGAATAATAACTATAGACTATTCCTTTCATACTTTAGTTTAGTATTTACTGCCTTTTACAAACCTTTTTTTAGGAAAGTGAAGTTTAAAGGTAAAGGTTACTACATTTATAAAAATAAACGAAATACAATAACTCCTCAGTTTGGGTATTCACACAGGTTATATCTATATTCTTATTTTACGTCTGTAAAGTTCTTAAGTAAAACAAGCGTTTTTATCTTTGGCCTTCTAAAAAGCGACGTTATAACCACATCCATCGGCGTAAAAAATATGAGGCCTATAAACATATTTACGGGTCGTGGTGTGAGGTTTTCGAGAGAGGTTATTTATAAAAAAGTGGGTAAAGTAAGCTCGTACCGATAACCCGTGCTTTGAACATCTATTAATGTAAAACTCCGTCACTTATGAAAAATTGTATTGACGTACATCGCGTACGAGGCAAACATCGCTACGATTACAACGCATCTAAATTATTTACCGTTAATTATACTTTTTATAACTTTCGGCCTTTTTCTGTAAACTAATTATAACATATTTTATCGGAGATTTTGAAGTTTTTTTAGCAACAATATCAGTAGCCATTCTGGCAGTTTTAGTTTATAACGTTATAACAATACTATCATTTAAAGACTTGTTAAGGAAATTTGGCTTTATGAAAAATAGTCGACGTGATTTTTACGAGTGCGGTTTCAAGCCTCAAAATCAGAGACCGATCAAAGTTTCAATACAGTTTTTACTTATTTGTGTATTTTTCTTACTGTACGATATAGAACTAGTCTTTCTATTCCCATTTGTATCAGGTTACACTTTTACAGGGCTTTATGACTTATTACTACTTACCTTGTTTTTCACTGTACTGTTCATAAGCTTGAATATCGATTACGAGCGCCACGCGCTGTATTGACAAGAGTAGTTTACCAAAATAATAATCTATTTTATGTTAGAAGGAAGAAGCTTTAGACGAGCCTTATGAGGGTACCACCCAAGTTTTCAAAATATCGATGTAGTAACAAACTGAAGCTGAAACTTAGTTTCGTTATCGTCAATGATTTTCTCATACTTAAATTTTTTTGTAAATAGACTAGTTTTACCTTTCTCTAGTGTTACCTCCATTATTGGATTTATGTTATTTCTATCAATTCTAATGCAGTTACTTTCCGGTTTCTTCTTAGGATGATATTATATTCCCGAACCCGGACTTGTAGTCGAACTACGAGAAGAAATGTTTAACGACACTCGTTTCGGTGCTGAAGTTTTTTACATGCACGTCAGAGGAGTCGATACTTTAATGGTATTGTCTTACATGCATATTCTTAAAAAAATCTACCTAAAAAATTACGTAACATCAGAGTCTGATGGATGGATGTTAGGTGGATATGCATTTTTCTGGTTCCATTATATTATTGCTCTCGGTATTTCCCTTAGCGCTTCTCACTTAAGTGATTTAACTTTAACCATTATTGCCAACATTTTCTGATCTGTTTTCAATAATATTTATAAAACGTATTATATTATCTTCACAAATAAACATTTAAATGTCGATCAATTAACAAGATTAATGATTTTACATTATTTTACACCTTGGTATTACCTATATCTTGTTAAATTACATGTATTATTCTGTCATGAATCATGGGATACTGATAGTGGTGAACAAATTTACGAAGATAAATCAGGCTCATACGTATCCTGATTCTACGATGCCTTCTTAAAAGAAATTCAAGATGCATGATATTGAACCTTATATGTATTTGTATATTTTTTCCTACATCATTTTAACGGAGCTACTGTTAATTATTTCTTCTTTGAACGATGAAATATTTCTGAATTAGATGAAGTTAGATTTTACGGAGTCGCACCTCATTGATACTTCAGACCTCTAATGGGTATTCTAGTCATCTCACCTACTCATTATGAAGGTTTAATGTGAATGGGTTTATTCTTCATTCTACTTGCCTTTTTACCCATTTTCTACAATTTCTATAATGTATACCATAAGTATGTAGCCACCATTCCTATGCAAAACTCTTTATTACAAACTAGCTTCTTCATCTTTTTTATGATGTCACTTTACTGTACCGCAAGTATGCTACCTTGTGGACGTTACTACTACGAACCTGAAGGAGGTTACGTAGGAAATCCTTGAGTCAAATTCTCTTACCAATTTGTATATCTATACCTCGGTTGATTTGTACATCACCTTGATTTATTTGACCATTATATCTTTCAATTCAGTCAAACCTTTATTAGAAAGTGTAGCTCATATTCCTTACGTACACTTGTACTAAGGAAAGCAGCCTCGAAAAAAACCAGCTCCCGAAAAGCATTTGCTAAGTGATAGTACAAGTAGTATATGTAAACTACTTATGGTAACAAATATAAAAAATCTTTTTGACTCAAGTATATCAACACTTTTTAACAAAAACTTTAAACAAGTGTACACCGTATTCTGGGATAAATCTATAAGTAAATCTTTATTCCTCACTACTTTTTATACGAGAAGCGAAAACATGTGACAAGACGGTTTCCTTTTCGATTTCCTTCAAAAAAAAACTGCTGATGCATGGGTCAGACGATTCGTAATATATACAGGTTTTTTATTTAGCGAGAGGCTTGTTTTCGATTCCGTTGTCAGGGTATACCTTGATAATTTAATTTGACCTGGTCACGACAAAAGTATTTTTGAAACAAGTAACGTCTCTGAAATGCTAACATCGTTAATATTTCTATTATTGACCTTATGGTTCATACTTTTTACGGTTTACCTGTTCGCCGTTCTATAATTTAAGACTTTGCACGAAGCTGCCCTATTATCCTCACTTTTAGTAGTCCTATTAACTTTATTTGTCGTTCTAACAGAACGTAAACTACTCGCATTTGCACAACGACGTATGGGTCCTACCTTAATGGGTCGTAATGGTGCATTCCAGATACTTGCTGATCTATTTAAAATGTTAACGAAAGAAATCTTCTTAATTCCACGACCTGCCACAGTAATGGCCCCCATCTTTTTATCGCTACTTTTTGCAACCCAATTACTGTTTTCCTTGAACTTTGTTTGGGGTCCTAGTATGTTTTTAGTAGATTCCGTAGATTCTATGATACTGTATCATCTTATCCTAATCCTATTATCGAACATCTTCTTCTCAATTGTGGGTTTACTTAGTCAATCACGGTATGCTATTATTAGTACTGTTAGGGGGTTAGTCCATATGATCTCATTAGATATATTCATAACTGTTTTATACTCTCTACTAGTGTTTAGTTCTCAATCAGCAAATTTTCACGACTTTGTTACTAACCAGACTGGTTATTGGTATATTATCATCTATGCACCTGCAGCGTCAGGTTTTGTGGTTGTTTTGTTTTTGGAATCAAAGCGGGCACCGTTTGATCATGCAGAGACAGAGTCTGAGGTAGTCGCCGGTTATGCAACTGAGTACAACGGTCCTATGCTCCTAATGATTTTCCTAGCCGAGTATCTTCACTTGATAATTTCCGCAATACACTTCACGTTATTCTTCGCAGGTGGTTGACTAGGCTTTGAGCTATTAAGTATTTTACCTCCTTTTTTTGCTGCTTACCACGATTCAAATTTTTATGGACACTCCTTTTACACTCTATAAACAATTAGTATTAATGTTATTCGTATGATTTTTCAACCTTATATCCCAGACCCCCCTTTTAGTGTATAAGCAGTACAATACTTTCAATTTACCTGTTGATCATTTAATCGACTGATACTTAATTTTTATTTAACCCTGTTAACTTATTTCACGGTCCATGCATATACAAACCTCATTTACACAAACGAAAACCTTACTAGCGGATTTTCTAACATCACTGATTTTACATCACGAGCGTTTCCGAACGACTTCTTCATAAACTCGTTTTATATATTGTGGACTAGTTTCTGGTATATCCCCTCATTCGTCATTACTCTGTTCCTGCTCTTTGTATTAAAGTCAAACTTCGAGAACCGTTCAACGCTTCTGGTTATATTAATCTGTATTTTACAGACACTACTAATCCACTATCAAAATCTAAACCCCCACCTCTACTTAAATGATATATTGGGCGAGCAGTTCAACATACTTCTATCAAATAGTATAAATAAGTTTCACCCTGCACTTTTCTACATATCTTTATTATTAATTACCGTGTCGTACCCAAACAGCCTGTATCTACCGGATTTACGATATTCGTTAAAACGGGACTATAGGGAATTTACCTACTTTACAAATAAACTTAATCGAATTATAATCTTTACGCTATTTCTAGGTAGTTGGTGGGCACTACAAGAAGGCTCGTGAGGTGGCTGGTGGAACTGAGACCCCTCTGAAGTCTTTGGTATGGCTGTTATGTTGCTGCATCTAAACAACCTGCACAGGAAGCCCAATACCAATAATCAGACTGACTCACTATATTATATCAGTTTAGTGTGGAAATTTATAGTATTTATCTATATATTCATTCAGTTCAACTTCGACCTTGTCTCACATAACTTTGGAACTCGTGTAGACCAGTTTATTGATAGTTCTCATAATTTTCTATTAATACTACTGTTAATGTCTGTAATAATTTCGTGAAATTATATTTGTTTTATACGCTCATCAGCTAGCACTAACAGTTTACTAACTAATCAGATGAGTAAGTTTAGTATGTCGTGGAACCTACTACTCTATGCCTTTATCCTTTTCATCATACTCTCAAGCTTCTCATTACTCATAAACGATTTCTTCTGGAAAGTACTACAAGTAAACGTACTCAACTCAAACAAACTAACGTATTACTTTACGCCTGTCTTAGTAACCCTACTCTTATTACGAGTTTGAAACTTGTCCGTCATCGCACCCATCATTTACTCTATGGTAAACAACCCCTTCCTCTTAACACTATTGTTACCCCTTTCGGTAAGGCCGGTAAACTCAATAATTTTCCATAATTTCCTAATAATAATACTCTTAAGTATGTGTATTGAATACAATCAAACCTTAAGCCTTTGGAATTTAGTCTCTGAAAACGCTTCGTTACAGCTCGGTAGTTTAACAAGCGACCTTTTTGGAGCAGTCATCTCATTGAATAATTTTTTCATAGAGTATGCGAAGCCTGAGCTATTAAATAATTCTCTTACTGAGTGTGTATGGAACATAATATGAACGTCGTCCTCACCTGAGAACCATAATTTTTGTCACCCATTAACATCATATTATCTAAGTCAGGTACTGCTCTCGGGTAATACTCTATCACAGTATCTAATTGTAGTACTAGATTTGGCAGTAGCCTCGACTACAATTCTATTGATTCCTCTAGCCTACCTTTTCGCGCGACTAATTAATAAAACTAAAGTAATTACGTTTTAAAAAAATCTAGATTATCATAGGAAGAATCTATCGAACTAGATTTAGAATATAATTATCATAAGCTTTGTAGTACAAAATTTCTATTCAACACCCTTTTTAGCTAAAACTCAACGCTACAATAACCTTGTTATTGCTATGAATACTAAACTCATTTACACGTTTTTAAAACTAAATTCATGTACCTTTAATAGCTTAGCACATGCACCTAAAACAACAAGTTTTACTATATTTTTATATAATAAATTTTTTACCACTACGTTTTTTGCGTTCTTTAAAAAATTATACTCTACGCGAATGGGCATAATGACAGTTAACCTAACAAAAAGCCTCCTGTACAAAACTTTCAGCGACTTAAATAATCAGCTGGTCGTGTTGAACAAGGCAGAGAGTTCGTTAACCCATAAATATTCACTCTACCGTGTAAACTACCTTCAACCGATAACAATAATCTCATTTTCTTTTCATAAAAAAACATACGACACTCTTATGATATTCATAATCCTCCTCTTAGTAACTAACTACAATTCAACACAAAACTCATTTAAACTCTACTACAGTTTTATTCTTAAATCACCTAACTATACTCTATACCCCTTTCTAAACCTATTCTATTTTAAATTAAAACAATTCTAAATAACCTATGCGTTCCTTATTTAGTTATGACTTTTTTACACGGAATTATTTCATTTGCTCCCGTTGCCTTAATAGCACACTGTTTATTTATATTCTTATTCAAACGTTGACTTGGTCCTGTAGGGACGTTTTATGCATCTCTGATGTCATTCTCTTTTGTACTTTTTTTTTCGCTCAGTGAGTTATATCAAATACTCTTACACGGTAACTATACTTTTGTAGACTTCGGTCGTTGGTTTTTCTGCCTAGATCTTATTGACTCTCACTTAGTTTTTTGTATTGATAGCCTGTCTCTAGTAGCATCAGCACTCGTCCTAACGTTAACAATGTTTGCACTATATTTTGGTGTCGAGTACATGTATCGTGAAGCATTTATCAATAGGTTACTATACCTTCTTAATTTGTTCGCAACGAGCGTAGTTTTCCTCTTTTATTGCTACGACTATTTCCTTATCTTATTTGCATGAGAGTGTATAGGTCTTTTCTCTTTCTTACTCGTTAATTTCTATTCTACCCGTATTTACACTATAAAAGCAGCACTAAAAACATTCGTATTCTCAAGAATAAGTGATATGTTTATGTTCTTTTCCTTCTTACTTACTATAAATACGTTCAATACCACAGATCTTTCGTTAATTTTTATCCAGACACCGTTCTTAGCGTTTCACTACATTTTTTTTGGCGATACGGCTATTCATTTCATCACACTCTTCTCCTTCTGTTTAGTTACCTCTGGTGGTATAAAAGCAGCACAGTTTTTTTTCCACGTCTGATTACCAGATGCAATGGAGGCACCCACCCCTGCCTCAGCACTTATCCACTCGTCAACTCTAGTAGTCGCCGGTGTTTTCCTCGTAATTAGATTTTCCATTCTTTTTGAATTCACTGTTTTTACCAATTATTATCTAGTACTATTAGGTGCGCTTACTTTATCATTCGGAGCAATCACAGCGACTTTTCAAAACGATATTAAAAAACTGGTCGCCTACTCAACAATTAGTCAGATCGGGTACCTCGTTTGTGGGTGTGGTTTTTGTTGTTATGAGGAGGTATTAATATACTTAATTATACACGCACTCAACAAAGCCTTTCTTTTTGTACTGGTTGGTTATACGGTACACTTCTTTAGCGGTAATACTGATATGCGTCAAATGGGTGGTGCGTACCTTTATTCGTTTGATATAGCCGCCTTATTGTTTGGGGTATGTTTTAATCTTGCAGGGTTGCCATACAGTGCCGGTTTTCTAGGTAAAGAGTTCTTATTATTCCAGGTGTTACGAGATGACTTTATATCTTTATTCGTTAGAGGTTGCTGATTAGTAAGCTTCTTTTTCACTCCGATTTATATGTTTTTCTTAGTCTTCCTCGTAATGTTTGGACCTAAAAAAGGGTCTATAGTAGCCTACTCCTCAGCCTGAGATTTTAATTTTACTAAGCACTCCCAAGCAATTACCCAATATCTAAACTCTTTTAACGCTACTAACTTAACCCATTCGTTGAAGTACCGGTTTCACTTCACGACAGTTACCTCTCGATCTACAAGTTACTTTCTATTTTCTTTTTGACTCTTCTTCTTCTTCTACGGTGAAACTTTACTCCTAATCGTATTTAACTACTCAACACCTATTGACACGATAACTTCATCGTCATTTTTTACAATAAAACAGCATATTATTTTTTTTTTAACGACGACTTCTTCTCAGTTAACGTCGCATATCAATTTTTACATATACTTTTTAACTTCCTGTGCCTTTATGTATCTAGTTAACTTAAATTATAGTTACAATTATAACTATTTTAAACAAAGTACTGTAAACTCAGGTTTGATATCATTAATAGTACTTACTACTTACATTATCTTATAGAAACTACATGGTAGGTATAGCTCAATTGGTAGAGCAACAGGTTGTGGGCCTGGAGGCTGAAGGTTCGACTCCTTCTATTTACCCTATTTTTAGTAAATGGTCCGTTGAAGTAAACAATACAAAACCTAATCTTATGAAGTTACAATGAACGCTATTATACCTAAACTCAATGCAACACGTTACACCAAACGGAAAACTCGCGAGAATAATGTATCAATATCAGTCAATCTTAAGTAATTCACAAAGTAAACCTAATAAATTAACAACCTCATCACCTATATTTAACCCCACGTATATTAACTTCTTGTCTGGCGAATTCAAAACACACTTTAAGCACCCTAAATTAATCCGGGCATCAGCGCCTTATACACCCAAAAACCCGGTACTGCCTTTACGTGTGGATGAGAACCTTCAACTATTAAAGTCCTTCAAATCTTATATCCGTGTGAATTCAAACTCAATAACAACTCTAACTGTACCACACTTCACCTTTAAACATTTCTATTTGGGTTACCGGCGCGGTGGTACCGCAGTACTAAACATTAGCAAATTCTTCACCAGATGAAAAGATGTATATTACTTAATGTTTAACTTGTTTTTTTATAAAATTGACACGTTAACCTTCGGTACTTCTTTTTTTAAACAAGAACTTCTGTCACTAAATTGACAGTCCATGAAAAAATTTAAATTCATGTGACGGTATACACGACCGTTCTTGTCTTTCCGGTCAAATAAGATCACGACTTACGGGGATTTTGTATTTTATAGACTCAATCTATTAGGTATGCGATTGGGCCTCGTTATCGACGTTTTGTACCATAGTAAAACAATATACTACTTACATAGATCTGGGTTTTACACAGTAGGCCTAGTACCTATAAATTACAATATTAACACGCTAAATTTCGCAGTACCCTCAACGTCAGACAGTTTACTTACTCAGGTATTTTTTATACGCTTTTTATCTTTGATAAAACAAAATACGTCAAACACGCAGTTCAACTCGATACGTCAACTGTGATGGCGTAGTAACTAGAATGTATTAATGTTACACCGAAACTATATAATCAAAACCAAATCTCTATGACCAAAAAACAAAAACGCACTATACGATTATCTACGTTACAGTTCGTACGATAAAGTAAATTCTAAACTAAAAACAAACCAATATTTAAACTTTAAACACTCTTCACTACTTACGGTTTACCGAAAAGTAACGTTAATCAACACCCCACACTTAGCAATATGGAACAGTACGGACATATTAACATTGTGTAAAGTATATCACATTTTCCAAAAATACAATTTATTAAGTTTTACTAAACTCTCACACCCTAGCATGGGTAGCATCCGCAACTTTAAACTACTCCAACTATTATAAAATACGGGAACATAGCTCAATGGTAGAGCAGTAGACTTTTAATCTATTGGTTGTGGGTTCGAATCCCACTGTTCTCAGCTTATATTATGAGAAAACCAAATCACATTATACTTGATTTTGAGAATAATAAAAACCTTAACTCGTCCAGTTACTGGGCTCTAGACTATTTAGCAAACAACGCCGAAAAGAATTCAACTTTAAATAACTTAGACATACACAAAAAATATCTACAAGACTCGTATGTTTACAAAGACTCTTCGGTATTAAAATCACAACAAAAATTCACAGTACGAGCAGACGACTTACACGAGGCTGACCTCCTTCGGTCGTGAGAAAAAGAGGGGTTAACTAAAATGTTTAAACCCTCGAGCAGTAGCGTGGGTAAAGCATCTAAATACTTACTCAAGTACTCTCAACACAAAGGTCGTGATTCCTATATGTATATAAACCTCTCCTCTGATCAATACACTCAACGTAACCTAAAGTACCTAATTTCACGCTACAACAAATCGAATTATCAAAACAACATGTCACAATTAAATACGTGGTTTAATATGGTAAACATCAACTTTCTAAGAAAAGAAAGGTTATACACTAAACTTAAATACTCTCGATCACCTGCATTTGATATTGTATCTGGAGGTGCAGCTGCTCTACTCGCTGCATTTATAGGGTTTTTAATATCCGAAAAGTTTGGTTATGAGCTTGTCGATTCTGGTGACTTTTATTTTCTATTTATGTACATTGTGTTCTTATCATTCTCAATAAGACCTCTCTTAATTGTTTCTGATGCATCTAAAGGCTTTTGACATACGCTCAGCCTAAAAAGAGTATTATCTTTTTACGTAAACGTCCTCCAACTTTTACTTAAAAAATTTAAATAGCCGCATTCTTAGAAATAAGATCTGGGCATATACAAAATAGTGTTTTAATTATATAATTGAGTAGTTCGTAGAATGTAATTATACGATCGAATATAGGAGAGTCAACTTCTAAGGCTATAACACTTAGTTTCGATAGTGAACAGTATTGTGAATGAAGGGGTGAAAATTTATCAGCATGAGAAGTGAAAAATCTACTGAAACTTAATGTGTATACTGTTAGTGCATCAGCTATAACGTACCTTTTGCATAATGGGCTAGCGAGTTAATATGTATAGCAAGCTTAAATCTTTGTAGGCGTAGGTAATTCGAACAAAGTTATACTTATTAGACCCGAAACTAATCGATCTAATTATGGACAGGCTGAGGGTATACCTGAGGGCCGAACCCGTGACTGTTGCATTAGTCTGGGATGATCTGTAATTAGGGGTGAAAGGCCATTCAAGATTAGTGATAGCTGGTTCTCCACGAAAATTATCTTAGTAACGAGTATGTGATTTTTTAGTTAAGGTAAAGTCATCTTTAAGTACGGTGATAGAATATTCGACCATATTTCGAGAAACTAATAATGTAACTAAAACAATACATATATTTAGACGTATTCGCGCAAAGGTGATACGTCAAGAGGGAAACAGCCCAGACCGGTTGATAAGGCGCCTAATAGTAGTTAAGTAAAAAGGTTTAGTTATGGTAAATTACTTAGGGGATAGGCTTGGAAGCAGCCATTCATTAAAGAAAGAGTAAAAGCTCACTAAGTCAATATAACATAACGATAATATATGTTAAGCCATAACTTTTCCGATAATGTATAGGCATTAAAATTACTAGCCGAAGCTCCGGAAATAATATTTGGTAGTGGAGTTTTCTGTAAACCGTTGAAGATTAATTGCGAAATTAGTTCGAGGTATCAGTATTAATTATGCTAGCGATAGTAACGTAAAGTTGTGATGAGTTATCACGACCGCCGAAAATTCTAGAGTTTCATTAAAAGGGATAACCTCAATGGCTGATGCGTCCTCTTAGAAAAAGACCAACGTCGTAAGTTCAAAGAGCGGACTTCTAATTTGACCTTTTTACAGTTTTATTTTGAATATTAGTTTAGTTCTCGTAAAGTTGTATTTAGCTAGAAAAATATTAGTTGCTCTTAAGTTAATTAAGATGTGTTTTTCTCCGCAGAGCGTATTAAATCTGACACTAGTGAATGGGTAGAATATACTAAGGCGATAGAATAATGTAATTGAAGGAACTCGGCAAATTGACCCTGTAACATCTGGAGAAGGGGGGCTTTAGTAAATTAAAGCATCTAAAAAGAGGGGATGGCGACTGTTTATCAAAAACACAGGACTTTGCTAAATTTAATAATGATGTATAAAGTCTGACACCTGCCCGGTTCTTTTAAGTAAAAGATTATAAGTATTGCTTATTAGTCTAAGCTGAAGTAAACGGCGGCTGTAACTCTGACGGTCCGAAGGTAGCGAAATTCATCGGCGGGTAAGTTCCGTCCTGCATGAATGGTGTAACGACTGTCCCACTGTCTCCAATTACAATCTAGTGAAGCCGAATACTAGGTGAAAATGCCTAGATAGAACAGCGGGACGGAAAGACCCCGTGCACCTTTACTAGAACCTTGTATTACTTTAGTGTTTTAATACACTACAGGAGAAGAAATTCAACTACTGTGGCTATTAAAATCTTTAGATTAGGACTAACCATACGATGAGAGTCTAAAATTGCAAGGATGCTAGTTTCACTGGGGCGGTGGCCTCCTAAAAAGTAACGGGGGTGTGCAATGACTTTGTGAAGCATATGTGCTATGCGAGTATTATAATGAATCAAACTTAGTCTGATTTAGTAACCGATAGGTTCCTAAAGGGTAAATATATATTTTTGCCTGCCATAGTGACCCGATAGTTTTTTTTGACAAAGCTATCGATTAACGGATAAAAGGTACGCCGGGGATAACAGGCTAATGACTCCTAAGAGTTCCCATCGACGGAGTTGATTGGCACCTCGATGTCGGCTCACCATATCCTGGTTGAGAATAATCTTCCAAGGGTCGGTCTGTTCTACCGTTAAAATGGTACGTGAGCTGGGTTCAGAACGTCGTGAGACAGTTTGGTCCCTATCTGCTGTTAAGTAGAAAAAATGTAGAACCCTGCCTTAGTACGAGAGGACTGGGATGGAGCAATCACTGGTAGGAGAACTGTTAGATACCTAGCAAGTTCTTAAGCTAAATTGCGATGAGATAATTACTGAAATCCATTTTAAGTAAGAAGCTCTTCTGCAGAATTTTCATAAAGACAAACTAAAGACTATAGTTTTAAAATATTATTTAATTGACTAAGTTGAAAAACTTTTGAGACTAAATAAATATAATGTCTATATCTTACTATTATATACAAAACCTTTTTAACGAGCTTTTAAGTAGTCTTGAAGTCGGCTCATAACCGAACTTCCATAGGTGCAATTCCTATTAGCTCGCTTAGCGTATTAGTGTTATTTAAAGAATCGTGACTATTTGTAACTGATAATACTAATGTGAGGTGAGTAAAAATATTCCAACTGTACAAGGGGTTCCATCGAACTCAAACGTCAATAGGCTTCTTTGTAAAAGGATCGGCCCGAATAGTCGAGCCTCCCAGAATCGAGTACAAGGGGTTTAAGTATAAATTTAGTATCAAAGGTGATATTGTTCGTATGTTATTAGTACGGTCCAGTAGCTTTGAAAAGAACCCAACCAACTCTCGTGTAAAATTTACAAATAACTCAGGGTTAACCATTAAGAAAAAAAATGACCTGAAATCTAAATATATAAACGGCCCCGCATCTCGTAAACTAAACAGGCGTAAACTTCTAACACTTTTTAGTCGGGTAGTTTACTAACTCATTCCAAATAAAACATGCCCCAAAGTCATTTAAATAGAACATTAAAATCACAGGCCAAAGCCAATTTAAGCTAGTATAGCTCAATTGGTAGAGCATGTGATTCATACTCACAAGGTCAGAGGTTCGAACCCTCTTACTAGCTCTAATTATTACCCATGAACACTCCGAAATTTAACGAGGTAAACTAAATTTTCAACGATACATCAGGTATTATTGGGGAAGTGGAAAAGTCCGGCATTGATGAATTCGCTAACTTATGTGCTCAAGAATACAGTCCCGATAGTTTAGGTATTGTAAACAATATTCGATCTCCAGAAGTACCCTAAAAAGAATATTATATAACGTATTAATGTTACTTAAAGGATTCAATTTACGAACTTTATATCTAAAGCTTAGCAAATATCTCAATTCAGTTTATGAAAAGAATTATGGGACATTGTGGTATGTTAAGTACCAAATAGTCCACTCACTCGACCTATGTGTATTAATATCTTTTATATTTTTTGTAGGCGTACAATTAGTTGTAATGCCTATCTACTCTGCTTTATTTTTTTATATGCTTATAAATAATAGTTATAGGGTTTACAATTATGCTTACAGCCCTCAACAAATAGAGGTTGCCTGTGGAGACCATTTTAAGCACTTCCACAGTGCGTCGCTAGAGTTTATTTATAATATAACTTTTAGACGTGCGTATGTAAACTCATTCACTCTAGTCTATAAAACTCTAAAATTTTATAACAATTACAGTCTCGGTAACAGTAACCTGTCTAAAAAAACTACTATTGTTATTAAAATAATACTACATTTTATAGTGTTTATCATATGAAATATGATTCTAGGTGTACCCTGGTTCATTGTTTGCAGGTCGTTTCAGTATTCTAAAGCTTTTAGATCTTGGCGGTGATCAACATACCAACGTTATACTTTACGAGGTAAAGTTATTAACAACTATCAGGTACAGGAGTTAGACCCAGGACTCTTTTATAGAATTTATAGAACAAATAATTCGATTTGAAATTTCAACCCAAACTATTTTAGCAAGAATAGTAACTTACTTGCCGAGAAACTTATAAAAGACGGACGTATTTGATGTTTATACGGGCTATTACTTGATGAAATGACCGTGTTACATATAAAATTACCTGGTATGCGTACGTCCCACCTTAGTGGTTACATTAACGGGTTATGATATAATAACCTACCTTGCTGTTGTAGTACTAATTTAACTAGCAATCCCAATTACAATTCTAATATCAGGTATTCTGGTACATTAACTAAAAAGAACCCACAAAACCAAACAAACCTTGAGTTATGATACGAACACCTTATGAGTATCGACCTTAAGCAAAACCCCTCAGGGTTTCAAGTAACTGTAAAAAAATTGTACCTCTCTCAATGAGCTTTTACGTTCAGTACAGTTTTTAATTCAGGTGGTGCAAGTAATTTAAATTTGCAACCACTGTTTAGTCACCTAGCTGCAGAAGGTTTTGAGTTTAATTCTGAAATATCTACTACTCTTTTAGAGGCTGGTAATTATACAAATGATCTCCAGCAGTTTATAGTCAAACATCGGCTTACTGAACTAGATCTCGCAGTTGCAAAAGATTCAACCCTTTCTATATTATGCCCGCAGATATCTGACGACGTGGATTGGTTTGAATTTAGTTCAAAACCTAATAAATCTTTAGCTGCACCAGATGTTGTCAGCGACTCTTTTATATAAATAAGTATTAATGTCAACATCAGGAATCGTTATCACAGTAGTAGTAATTCTCTTAG
>ENA-UOXV01001451-UOXV01001451.1-marine-metagenome-genome-assembly--contig:-NODE-1451-length-33101-cov-7.074351_pt1 | contig 33101 bp, 41 predicted proteins | sample MGYA00238165_ERZ766961 | MGnify/ENA primary metagenome ERZ766961 (study PRJEB28924, sample SAMN03173240) | marine metagenome | biome: Marine; feature: Water; material: Subsurface seawater | place: North... | reverse complement strand
GGCCATAGTTGTCGCCTTGCAACGAACCGATGGATGGGTGTCTGCCGCGGCCGAGCGAGCATCACTGTTGGAATCGCGACAGGTTGCATTGCAGAAGTCACAACGACCCGGAGGTCGCGGCGCAGAAGCTTGTGAGGTCGCCAGCAAGCGGCAGCTCCAGGCGATCGCCGCGGCCCGAAGGTGCATGCGCGATCAATTCATCAACTTTGTGCAGCCAATAGACGTGCAACGTCGTCGTCTGAAGGAAGCAAGACGCGAGCTCTTGCGCTTAGGCGGTTTAACGGGCCACGGCTGGTTGAAACACACGCATGCAGTTCGTGTCTTCACCGCTGCACACGAGTGGGTCGTGAAGACAGGCAAGAAAACTGACGCAATTCGGGCTGGACTGCTTTCGGCGGGATTTTGGGCTGCCTCTATCACGCTGGCACCAACTGCACTTTTGGTTGCTGTTGCGATGCGTGCAGTGGAGATTTTGCGTGCTCGTCACCCAATCACCGATTTTGTGCACGTGGAGACACACTGGGCGAACTATGGGGAGCGGCGGGGGGGCACAGGGCAGGTTATACGAGTCGACCCGCCGTATGGACAGCTCGACGAGCCGCGCAACGCGGCCGCACTTCGAGGTAAGATCGCTGTGGTGCTACGCGGACGCGGAACGCAACATGAATCCTCTGCGGTGAAGGCGCGCCGTCTTCAGGCTATCGGCGTGCTCGCTGTGGTAGTAGTCAACGATGGCATCGGCACATTCGAACCGAACATTGTGACTGAAAACCTTGCCGCAGTTGATGCTATTGATATACCCGTTGTCTCAATAGCACAAACAGATCTTCATCTTCTTGCGGAGAATGCGGTTGCGACACTCGCGTTCCGGAAAGACTGGCCGAGGCTATTTGGGTTGCATCGAGTTCGAACGATGATCGCGTCAAGCGTCATGCTTTCGTCCCTGATAGAGGGCTTTGACGAAAATAAGCAGTGGTTTCAGGTCATTGAGCTCGTACGCCGCGTCGTTCTGGCTCTGTGCAGATCACTGCCATCCCACTACCCCAGACTGCAAGCGAGTTCCATTCTTTTTGCCAACTTTTGCTATACGATGGCCACGCTTTACTGCCCGTTCAAGTGCGACGACTTGAATCGCATGGAGATTGCTTCGGCGGCCTCAACACTTGCAACAGCTGCTATGGTTGCTGTCGCAGCGAATCTCTTTGGAGAAAATACGCAGGGCGTGCCCGGCCTGGAGCCAAAGGGCTCCGCAGGGACGGAGGAAGACCACGCGCGCATGGTTTTGTTTCTTGCGCTGGCGATCGGACTCGTTGTTACTCTCTCCGCAGGCGCACTATTTCTCGTCGGGCCTCTGCTCGAGTTGTTCGCTGCCCGCGTTGCCTGCGCCGTGCGTGCTCTCCTGCCACGCAGACCCCAAGCAGACGAGCCACCGGATCCCGCGCCCCAGCCGCCGGAGCCGCCGGTAGCGCCTTTGTTTGATTCCACCCTTCATGCTACGACGGAGCTTTTCCGCGTCCTTCCTGCCTCCTCCATTTGTGAGAGTGCCCTCCAGGCGGCGCTCTCTGCCACACGGGTGCAGCTTGAGGTACAGGAGCTACGTGTGCGCACCTCCCGCGAGGCGATACGGCGCCGTCCGTGGGTGGCGCTGGCGGGAGAAGGTGCTTTAGGCTTCTACGCGGGCAAGTCGGTTGTGTGCTTCCTCCATCGTTTGACTGGCGTCGTGATTGAGATTCCGGGTGCATCCCCGGGGGAAGTACGTTTCAAGGTTACTCGTGACGGATACACCAAGGCCTTCGGTGCGGACGGCGTGGTCGTTCCGCGGGACGCTTTTTACGCACCGCATCTTGTCCGCGCGCTTGAGGCTGGCGCAGCTCTTCCTCCGTGGCCGCCCTTCCAGCGCAGCGCCCTCTGCGCGCCTGATCGACTCGCTCAAGTTGGAGCTACTGACGCCCTCCGTCTCGACCTTTGCCCTTCACTGCTTGACCGCTGGCATGTTCAGGCTTTTTGCCCCCTTATCCGCATTTGCCATCGCACGAAGCTTGCAGTCGAGATATGGCTCACCCGTTCGGGGGCGATACTACTCGGTCCCGAAGATCGTGCTGTGACAGTGTGTGTGCACTCTTCCCCACCTTTGTGCTCAAGTTATAAGTTCACCGGCATTGGACAACAAGGACAAGTGCGTCCAGTGCCTTGCGCGAATGAAGGCCATCGGGAGGAAGCGGTTGCGCGACAGAAAGCACTCGAGTTGCTTGAAATTGAGGCACCCGGATTCCTTTCTGCGGTGGGTGCCGTTACGGCTGCGCAGGGAGTTCGCCTGCAGCGGCGTGCACAGCCGCGCTGGCTGGCAATGTGCAGGTACGGCCGAGACGGGTTGCGGCGGCCCGTGAGCGCACTGGAGGCGATTATGCAGGGCCTTGAAGCGGAGTCTGCAGAACTCTGGCAATCAGTGGGAACGGGGCTGGAGGTCAAAAATCCCATGGTACCCTCTGGGCCGTCGTCGGCAAGCACGCCGCCGGGCGAGGGCTTTGAGAGTGGTCGGGAGCGGCAGAAGGGGGCGAATGGCAACCCAAGCGTGATAGCGTGGCGGCGTCCTGGACAGGTTCGGCGCAGTGCCGTTTACGATGGGGACAAGACAGGATTGCAAGAACCAAATGGTGTGGCCGGGACTGATTTGACTGGTGCAGCGTCAGGCAGAAACGGTGATATAGCAAGTGGAACGAGCGAGCTGAACGGAACAGGCGAACGTGGACAGCAGCTGCAGGAGGCAGTGGAGGGGCTCATGAGTCATGAGGAAGCAGTTCGGGCGCAGGGCCTGAAAACGTTGCTCGCGAGTCGACGAGGGGGGGGCGAGGCAGTCACGCTTCTCCTCGAGGGCCTGGTGCTTGAAGGGCCGCTACCAGAGACGCGCCTCGCTGGTGCCCGTACTTTTGCAGCGTTGGCTGAGGCGGGGGACGAGAGTGTGGTTGAAGCTCTGTCTTCGGCCATGGTCCTTGAGGAAGACGACACGGTGCGTGAAGAGCTGCTGCGTGCGCTGGCCCGTCTTGATCCAAAATAGGACTTCGGGCGGTACGCAGTGTTGAGGTCGGGGAGTAGGGATCCGAGAAAAGACGATAGGGAGACAGGTGGGGCAGGGATGTGTACATAGACTGTTCGATATTTTTTGAAGGGTTTGATTCGATCGATTATATTCGTTCGCGACAAAAACTACCTCTGCGCAGCGTGCTGGTGGCCGCCCCCGTGTGCCCTTAATTTGCCCAGTGCACGCACGGTACCGAAGTCCCACCCCTCTGCCTCACATCATGGACTCGAGAATATCTTCGGGCCGGAGTTCTGACCTTGAAGTCTCGCCACTCGAGAACATACCACCCAGGCCCTTCTCGGCCATGATGGCCGCGATTTGCTCACCCTGTGACTTCTGATCAAGGTCCTTCCTCCGTGCCATTTCTTCAGCATACTGCACCAAAAACACTTTCAGCGCTATCACCATAATGGTATGCACTTATGGAGAATGTGTGGGAGCACACCTTGGCGTCAGCCTCAAGCTTTTTGCGGCGAAATTCTGCAGCAGGACCCTCCAGCTTTTCACCATAGATATTTGTGCCTTTTGCCTCTCCCTTGCGCAGCTCCTCCTCTGTGATCTAATTTCACATTGAGCCAATGTACCCGCTGTCAGTGGCTCGGCTGGGGACCACTTGACCTTGGGTCAAGTGGAAGGCCTCATGTGACAATTCGGTCACGAGAAAAAAGTAGCTAGTCTGGACTTCAGTGTGCACACCTGCTCTCTCTCCTTGAAGGCATTAGAGGTCTCAGCGAAGCCGTTCAACTGGGCCTCATCCTCAATTTTGATATCGGTTATCAATCCCGGGCAACACTTCTGCATATACTTGCCCACGTCGTCAAAAACCATTTGCCGGTTGTGCCAGAAGTTTCCTGCCCACACCGTAACACTCAGTCGGAAATTGATCACCGGGATGATGGTATGCGCACACGCATCTTTCACAAATTGGCAAGGATACACTGAGCATAGGCATCGGGCGAGCAAGGACCAGTGAGGCGAAGCACGAGGCCGCCCTTTTGAAAGCTGACGAATTCCACGTCACCAGTGATACCGGCCCGGGTCTTGCTCTCCGTACCACCTGTGCAGGGTGTGAGTATTCTGTCTCATGCAAGACCTGAGACAGAATACTCACACCACTTCTCGCAGTGGGGTTGACGTGTACTTACCCAGATATTTGGCGATCTCCTCAGATTCGCGTGCAGCGAGAAGAGCTGCCTTGATCGCCTTGTTGGGGTTGCTCGGGTCCACCTTTATCTGAACCAACACCGCAAAGAATCCATCAGGAGCGGTCACCAACAACCCTGACGAAAATGGTGAATATTCTTCTTTCGAGAAACTGGTCCAACCACTGGTCGTGCATTGCCCAGGGAAATGGGTTGAAGCGGAGCGCACTGACCTCGGTCACTTTTTTCTCGTTTCCGCTATTGCCCCAACCTGTCCATGAGGTTTGGGTCTTTTCTAGTTTGACGTACTGCGACCCTTCCTGTTGTTCGTCGCTGAGGCGCAGCGCAGCAACACCGGAGGGTGCGGCCCGGCTTGAAATCGGCTTCGAGTTGCGCAGCACCTGCAATTCAAGATGGCGCATGTCGTCAACTTTCAGCGGATTGCCCAACAGCAGCTCTTAGATAGTCCTGTTAAGGACAGCTCACAAATTGCGGGACAAGGCAATGTGGCCCGGTTCGCCCTGCTGGTCCATGTCGGCTGCATACAGTGAGCGCACATTTTGAGATTGGTCTAAATTATGATGCTGTTTGACGCAAGACACTCAGGTGGGACGAGACCAGCGTGACACCAGCCGGGGCGAAGGCTGTCGCGAAGGGGCTGCAAGCGCCCACGAGAAGAAGGGGGAGGACTCTCCGCAGCATCGCGCTTGTCTGTAAGAGATCTGGGAGAAACCGAACGGCCTCCAAACTGGTGTGGAACGGTTTATACATCTCGAAAATGCGGTTTTTCAAGTCAACGTAAAGTCACTCACCGTTGGTAGCCAAGCCAGGCGACCAGCCCGGTCGCACTGACTCGGAGGCCAATACTAATCGCAAGGCCCCCATCATTGATGAGATGTCGATTCGTTTCAACTCACGTGGGCTTGCCGTGCTCGTTGTGCTGGCTATGGGCATCAGTGCCGGTGGGGAAACACAGCAGCCGGAGCGCGTTCCCGCGGCGTTCGTCTTCTGGTCGGTGCCTGACTCCACGGCTCAGCCAGACGGAGATGACCTCTACCGAATTCCGTTTTGGCATGACCCTGGCTTCCGTGGTGCGATTCGACGGCTGCAAAACGTGCACCGATTCGACTTGGTGCATTACAATCTGGCAGATGAAGGAATCCCGGAGCGGCTCGAAGCAGCCGTGGCTTCAAATGCATTTGCCTTTATTCTCAGCAAAGGTTGCTGGCATACTCCAGCCGACAAACTGATGCGCTCCAAGATTATACGGCGCAAGACACCAGGTATCCGGACAGGTATCTTTCCGGCGTGCTCGTCGCCACCTCCCGACGACGAGGAGACGGGTGTAAGCATCGCACTTGCATACGACGTTGTTTTCTACGACAAGCAATGGCTAGCTCCCGTTTTTGCTCACCATCCTCATGCGGTTCACGCGTTCGGTGTCGACACCCCGGCTACATTTAACACCACCTCAGGAATTCCGTGGGCCGACTCGCCCAAGCTGTTCGACTACGTTTCTGTTGGGATGCTTGCACCTTGGAAGCGTCATGAAAACCTCACTGCAAAGCACGGCAGTGCAAAGCTTGTAGTGGGGTGACATCCGGACTTTCTCTGCGTGTTGATGCATGTGATGTTTCAGGGAAAGATGCGAGAAGTCAGCACTAATGGAGCGGCTCCTGCAGGTACGGGTGGCGCTCGGAGGCATCTTCGTCGATCGTGTCAACGCTTTTCTCAGCAGGCATTGCTGTCTGGCAGCATGTTTCCCCTTCACGCATGTGTGATGTCTACCGCGCGGTAACTCTCCTACCCTCGCCCAGTCTTGGTAGCGCGATCCATGCGAGCTTGAATAACCCGCACCCCGTATTCTCTGCCCCTTCCTATTCCATGTATATCATTCACGCGTGCTGATGGATGCTCAGTCTCGACGTGTATACATGGGGGCTACGGAATTGGGTGGGGGCGAGCGAGTGCTCTTGGAGGCTCGGGCGTGTGGGGTGCCATCTGAGGCGATCGAGCTTGAAGCGGACAACAATCTTCTTCGCGAATTTCTCGACGGGCCCATCTACACCACCGAATACTACGCTGATCAACTGGCACGCGGAATTCGAGATGCTCTTGAGGGCTGCGAGGAAGCGCCCTCACGCGCACGGCCAACTGAGCCATTTAAAGTATCTGTTCTGTAAGTAGACAGATACACAAGACCTTGGCAGGGGCAGCGTGGCATAGATGTTGAGGACGCAAAGAGTACGGTGCAGTGTGCACTAGTCTGCGACGCGCATGCATACCGCACGGGGAGAAAACTTGGTATTGCTTTTACACCACACTTTAGCGCGGTCTGAGACGACCAGTAGGCCGGGGCTAGCCGGTCACACCCTCTGACAGTCCGGCGCCGTCTAGTCCGAATCTCCACTATTCCCCAATCGGAGCTCTGCCTCGATCGCTTGGTTCTTGCGCTCAAGTTCCTGTGGTTGAAACATTCACAGTCAGATCTCAGCAGCAGAGACAATAAGTGCAGCCCAAACTAAATTCAGGACTATAGATGGACAGAAAAAGAACCTCAAGAGCCTCCACATCGACTCTTGGTTCTCTGCCTGACTCCCTTTCCTCCAGTCCAACCTGATCAAAAAGACGCTGCACCGCCACCAAATGCTCTGGGTGCGAGCTGTCCCACAGCGAGGCGTCGCTGCTCCCGTCCGAGTCGGGTGCAGGCACGACCTGCCGAGCTCTTCCACTTATTTGTGCTTGACAAAGTAACATGTTTGGTGGCAAACAAGCCTGCCGGGCACCTGCCACTCTTCAAGAACTATTGTTCACCCCGCCTTATCTGTCTGGATGGGAGGTATGCGACTACCATCACTTTCGTAACGTTGGCGAATTCCATGGGCTCGCCAAAGCACCAGAGCTCTTCTTCCGGCGCAAGGGCGCAACTCTCAACGGTGAGCGAGGCCTTCACAGGCGGTGCCCCACCAGCAAACACACCAAACTCTAACCGGAAAAAACTAGTCCCCGTCACCTATTTCAACCGCCAATTTTTCAGCACCTGTACGCGCCACAAAAGATCCGTTCGTTTAGGAAGAGGGTTTACCGTGACTGACGCCTCCCCACCAACGCTTACACCCCGACCACAGTCGGAAATCACACCCTCGTGCACTAGGACAGATGCTTCTCCCAAGCAACGAAGTCCCACTATGCGAGCAAACTCAAGACAGGTGCGTTCCATCTGAAGCTCCGCCGACTCATGGGCAACCAAAGCGTCAGCGCACCACCTCCCGTGGCCTCGACCGCCGACGGTGCACTCCACCACACGTAGCTCGCTTAGCCCGCGCGCTACGATGGCCGTACCGCCCACAATTGTCACATTAGATGAGTTTGCATACGCCTGAATAGTGCACCAGTCAAAAGCCCATGTACCACCAAGCAACTCAATTGCTGGCTCCGAGCATTCGTCGGTCCGCAGCCGAATGGAGCACCCAGAAAAGGAGCCACGCGAACCTTCAGAAAGCAGCCAAGACCCTTGCGTCTCCACCCGCGCAGATACTCTCTTTGGCAGCACCGCTTCACCGGCGGCTGTACCAAAGCCAGACGCAACGCGAAGCTCCATGGTCGGCGGGACAAGAATCCCCCCTGCCACATGATGCACCTCTGAAGTGAGAAGCATTGTGTCGCCGCTTCGTGCCCGGGAAAGCGCCTCCACAAGAGTTGACCCGTCAGTCCCGGGTACGGGCACGTGTCGGTCAGCTTCGATGCCGTTGTTCCCACCCTCGCAGTCCCCGCAGTATTTCCCGGCAGTGAAGAACGACTTCCGCCTGCTTTCCTGCAGTAGGATGGACCAGACGCGTCATTTCGCGATCCAAGGTTATGCACGGGGAAGGCTAAGGGTTAGGTTCGTGGATGCGTCAAGTCAAACGCGCTGGTCAGTATACCCCCTCACCACGGACACGCGCGCCATGGTGACGCTGCGGTGCTTGGCACATTTGGGAACACTGGGAGGCAGGGCGGGAGGGACGGCAGCTCACAAAGTCAAGGCCGTCAAGAAGCTGTGGTGTGAAGTCGCAGGACCTGCAGGCCGTAGCACACAACAGATCAGCTGGTACTCATGGTCGGCACATACGCCCTTGATCGAAACAGGTGCGCTGCCTGTGCTGTGCAGGGCCCAGTCCAGCTTTATGACCTACCGGAGGTAGTCCATTTTTGTCATCAAATCTTCAACAGACGATCGTTGAGGTGTGCCCTGCGCGTTTGTGCCAGTGCACTGCTGATGATTTACACTATCTGGCCCGGATCCGATTCCCCCCCTCAGCGCAAGACGCTGATCCACCCTTTCCTTGCGGACCACATTCTTGAATGAAGACAAGTTGTCTGTCGCCTTCAAGAGTCCGCATGTGGGGAAGAGAAGCTCGAGTACGATCAACACCGCCAAGAATTGCATCTGATGAGGTACCCGAGTTCTGGTCTGCATGTGGACCCGAGCTCAGAGCTCGGATCTCGCTGTGTCAATTAAAATGCAAAACTCCAATATCAATTTAGTTTCTCATAAATTACGACCGTCCTGCTTCTTAGCGCTTCGCCGCCGCGAACGAACCGCAGCGAATTCCCGCTGACTATTCAACAGTGCAGTTCTCAGAAATGCGACTGCACCGACTTGTGCTTGCCCTCCTGGCCATTGTATTGCACTGCGTTGATGGACTGGTATGCTCTCAAAATATGCGCACGCCATTGCTTCTGCGACTACGCGGAGCGGGAAAGGCCAAGGGCGATCTGCCCCGCAAGCAGGGGAAAAGTGGAACCGAGCCGATTCTCTGCAAATTCAAGAAAGGAGGCTGCCTTTGGGAGCTGGCGTGCCGCCCCGAAAAAGTGGAGGCTTTCAAAGATGGTAAGTGTACCAAACGTGACCTGCTCGTATCCGATGCGCCATCACTTGACTGGAAAAAAGGCGAACACGCTCCTCAAGAGCGCATCCAGGCTGCGTTCGGCACCCACGAGTGCGCTCCCCAGCCTTATTTGCCTCCTTGTCAACGGGCACTACTCTGAAGATGCATCCCAGATGCACTCTGTTTGACGCCGCACTGTCGACACCTTGCAGTCTTGAGGTTGTTACAGATGAAATTCTTGCAAAGGGGGAGTTCCAGATGACGGCGAAGGAACGCGCCGCCCAGATTGAGATTAAAAAGGCTGAGGTCCTTCCGAGGGCCCAAACCAAACGATTAGCCCGAACCACACGTATCATCATTGAACGACAACCTCTGAGCGGGGTCCTGTGCCGCACAGATCATCAACTACATCTCTCTCCACTACGAGGAACCCAAAACCCATCTTCCGATTCCTTCAACACGCGTTCAGAATGGCATTGACTGCATCAAGGGCCTTAAAATTGACCCCTTTCGCGCCGCAAAGTCACAAGTGCGCCGCCCTGCCAGAGCACAGCCGGTGATGCTGGGCTGTATCCCCAATTTCGTTTCACAGCTGCTTCGGGATTGGATTCGCTGACACCTTGTGCCGTGGAGTAGGGTGAAGAAATCGCAACAAAACTGAAGCAGCAATTTCCGATGATCGCGAAGGATTTCGCAGCGGGGGCGGTTGCCCAGTCAAACACTAAAGTGCAAAATTTGAAAGACAAGGGAAAAGAAGACAGAAAAGCGTCAGGGGGAGTAAAGGCGAACCGTTCCAGGCCAATGGAAAAAGGTGGGAGACAGGGCAAACGAAGCGCCTCTTGCGGACAGGAATGAATTTCTGGGAGTAGAGGTCAAAGAGCGCGTTCATCGCGCCGTCACCTTCAAGGCTTTGCGCAGAGCGAACGTGCAAGACACCCCAACGCGCAACCTGTCTCACTGCCGGGGCTGCATGGGCTGCCTTAGACAGCTTCACGGTGCGAACGAGGCTAGTGTCCATACCACTTCATTGAGCAAGCACGATCAAATCTTATCCGGGTGCAGCATGCTCATCTGAAGCGAAGAGGATCTGGCGACCCGGAGCCGCGCTTGGCGGCTGGATCTGCACGCTCACGTCGATTTCCTGCAACTTTTCCTCCAGCCTGCGTTTGTTTTCGTCCTCAGCTGCGCGCATCTTCTCTTTCCATGCATCCCAGTCATCTTCCAGATCGGTGGGAAGTGCCAGCGTGTCGCTGGCCTGTACTTCTTTGTTGCCCACCATGTGTAATTCTCCAGGACGCGTAGGGCCTACCCACAAACTTCCACCGGACGGGATGCCTGCATTCGGCGGCCAGGGCAGGGCGTGAAAGGCCGGCGGGGCACTGGCTCACCTGATGCTCGAAAAAAGACAAACCGGATCACGGGTTTGGAACAGGGCTCTAAACCGAGTGTAGAGTCGGCGACTGAAAGTGCTGCTCGCTCGGTATCCAACTCGGCACGAAAGACGGCGGACTCCATGTCCGACACAAAGCACTTCTCGAGCACGGTCGCTGCATCACCAGACAACCCGACAGCAAACGCCAAGTGGGAGAGGGTGCAGTGTGCAGCAACGGCATGGCCTTGCGACCATACAGAGAGACCTGCGCCCTCCACAGGATCGGCCAGCGAAAGCGTCGAGTTGGCCACCATGACACTTGCAGTCGGAAGCACCTGCACCAAGGATTGAAACATTGAGACTATCGGCCCGAAAGGGGGTCTGGAGAGCAGATCCTTCCGTCGTGAACATTCATGTGCAGCACGTGTGCATGGGCGCTTAGCCAAAGTCTCCAGTGCATAAGTTGCCCCAACGCATTGCGGGCGAGATGCTCACCTCAATGCAATTGCGACACCGAGAGACACGATCGGCCCACACCGAGTCGTGCTCCCGCTCACCTCTCTCTGTCGCGGCCACCACCGCCTCCTCTGGGTCGCCGGGATCAAGATGGAGCCCCTTGGCCTCGTATGCGCACTGAACATCCGTGATAGCGGCGCTTGCACGGTCAAGCAGCGCCTCCTGATCGCGCAGGAGGGTCGCTGGTTCTACCTCTGGATCCATGCAACGCGCAATCATTGCAGGGTCGTCGCGTGCCCGCTCAAACCAAGAGTCGAATTCGGCGCTGGCAGCAAGGCCTTCGAGGAGCCTGCGCTCTAGCACCGCCTCTTCGTGAAGAGCTTTGGCACGCCTCACAGCAAAATCTGTTCCTGCGAGTTCCCCAATGCCACCGATGCTGCACTGCTCCACCACAGCCTTGCCACCTGGCCACACGCTTACGGCTGCCATGACGCTTGCTCGTGCCTGCGGCGAAAGCAGGTCAAGACCGCATTGAGCGAAGTGTGGGCGCGAAACGTCGCATATCGGTGGGCAAACACAGTTCTGTGCATAATGGCAATGGCAAAGGCGACAGGGCAGGTGGCGGGGCTGCACAGCACATCGCGCGAAGGTCCAATCGCCTGCGATGTCAAGCAGCGCACCTGCGAGTGACGCATTCGTGCCGCGCTCATCCGCATCGGGCGTGTCTACAGACAACTCAAGCCCCTCGACCCTGCCATTGCTTGTAGGCACGAGCATCCAGGTGCCCCACACCCGCGGTGCACACTCTCCTGGTCCAGCAGCACCTCCCAAAATCTTGAGCGCGTGCGCTGACGGAACAGTCCAAGGCTCGCGGTCTATCTCGCGGCAAAAACATCCTGGGCGAAGTTCGATGCAGGTGCCGTTGCGCGCCACGTCAAACGCACTCTGCAAATCGCGTGGAACTCGAAGGCGCGCGACCATGCCTCGCTGCAGCGAAACTTCCTCCTCTGAGAGCGTCGTACCCGATGGGCGCTGAGTCGCGTTATGATCCGCAGCAGAGAGTAGAACCGTGTCACGCTGCAGTGAGGCAGCAAAGATTGCAGAAAACATCTCAAGGGTCTTGACATCCGGCTCCGTAACACTCCCAGCAGTGCCGATGTAGTCCACAAAAGCCTCCTTCAGCTCGTTGTCACGGGGAAAGAAAGGATACATTGCCTGCGTGAATTCCGATTGATGCGTGGAATTGAACGCCAGGATCGACACGTCTGGGTGTACCAGCATCATGTACGCAGAGAAGAAGGTAGTCCACCGTTCCTTCGATCTTTGGCGAAAAGCTTCCCAATCTATGCCCTCATCATGGAACCGCTCCGCAAGCTCAACTAGCATGCTCTCACGCATTGCTACGATCTTCTCTGGGGTGTCACCAAGCTGCGCAAGCGTGTCGGCACATGTCTTATTCCAATACCCTTCAAGCTTTTCCTGGTCCAGCACGTTGCTGCCTGTCGACGAGCTTTGCGCTACCCCATTCACCCCGGATGGTGCCGCCGCTCCAGGTTTCCCTCTCTGCCCTCCACCCCGCAGCTGCATTGAGCTGCCCGCAAGAAGCAACGGCGATCGTTTCGGTTGCAACTCGTTTTGCACACGCGTGTGCGATCCGACATATGTGCGTTCCGTAAGCTTCTCTGGTTGGATCGTCGAAAGCGACCGAAATCCCGCAAGAGCGCTGAACGCTCTAGTCGCAGCTACATCGCCATCCAGAACGATGTCGCTTCCTCTGGCTGCAATGAGGGATGTGGCTAGGACAGCAAGAACCCCGCCGCGTACAGTAGCCATGGTTTTGTAAAGCTCGAAAGCTTGAACAACTTTTGGAGAACGAGAATGAGAAGTGGTTCGGGACCGGAAATATTGCAAAATTTGTGAGTGACTCCGCACGGAAACCACGTTTGTGATGAGCGCTCATCAGCAAGCCGCGGAGGCTCAGGGCGAAGTGGTCCGCAAGATGAAGGAGGTTACAAGCCAAATTTGCTCTTCTCAGCTGGCATTCTATGTTCTTGTTTCAATCTGGACACTGTGGGCCTGTATCCTGACCGCCATCGCGCAGGCCATGAAGGCCGATCCGACGGCGCATTGCAAGGAAGATCTCGACCGCGAGGTTTCAAAACTCAAGGTTCGCACCATTTCCATTTCAAGCATGCGTAAAGACGTGTATTTCAGTTCGGGTATGCATTCTGGAAAGCAGTGACTTGTCTTCTTGAGCTGGGGCGCGGGCGCGAGGCTAACGCTGGACACGCGAGCCCCGTGAAGGAACTCAAAACCAAGGCGGATGATCCGATGAACGCATTGGAGGACCCTGCCACCAAAGAGAAGTACACCCTGGTGCGGTCTGTCGGAGAAGAGTGTGTGGCAGACGGAGAGCTCGCAATGTTGCTCTCACGCAAGCCAGACTCATTCATTCTCTACGATGGATTCGAGCCTTCGGGGCGCATGCATATAGCGCAGGGCGTTTTCAAGGCCATGAATGTCAACAAGTGCACTAGGGCCGGAGGCACGTTTGTGTTTTGGGTTGCCGACTGGTTTGCGCTGATGAACGACAAGATGGGAGGTGACCTCGAGAAGATCAAGACAGTGGGCAAGTACCTGGTTGAGGTTTGTCACACCATTCAACGTTTTCCTTGTTCATCTACATTTGCTGGAAAGAGAAATGTTGCAGACGGGGTGACAGAGTGTTCAAACGCGGTTTCAATTGTGACAGGTGTGGAAGGCGACAGGGATGGATATGAGTCAAGTTAAGTTCATTGAGTCTTCGGAGGACATCATTAACAACGCAGTGCCTTACTGGACGCAGGCGCTCGACATTGCGCGGCGCACGACGATTGCGCGCGTCAAAAAATGCTGCCAGATTATGGGTCGTCTTGAAAATAAGCTCACTGCAGCACAGATCTTGTATCCGCTGATGCAGTGCACTGACATCTTCTTCCTCAAAGCCGACATTTGCCAACTTGGCGTGGACCAGCGCAAGGTCAACATGCTTGCTCGCGAGTACTGCGACAGCGCAGGCATCAAGAATAAGCCCATCATTCTGTCGCACCACATGCTCTATGGCCTCAAAAAGGGACAAGAGAAGATGTCGAAGTCTGACCCGGATTCAGCTATTTTCATGGAGGACACAGTCGAGGTCATCTACCCTTGCACAAAATACCAAAGAGCATGTTTCCTGGCCACTGACACAACCCACGCAGGATGTGACGCGTAAGATCATGAACGCATATTGTCCTACAACGCCAGAAGATGCACCCGCCAAGGCGTCAGAGGAGGGGGAGATCGATGCGGGTTTGGAGTCCATGCACCTGGATGAGGATGTGCTCAAGAACCCCTGCCTCGACTACGTGCAGCATATCATTTTCTCAGTTCCAAGCGCCACATTCTCAGCAGGAGGAACAACCTTTACCAATTATGCAGACGTTCGCACGGCTTTCACAGGAGGGAAGCTCAGCGAGGCGTCTCTGAAGGAAGGACTCATAGCAGCAGTCAACACGCTGCTGGACCCCGTGCGGAAACATTTCACTGAGGACGCCGATGCCAAGGCAATCCTCGCGCAGGTAATGGCGTGGAAGAAGGAGACATTGGTTCCACCTAAAGGTCTGAAGCGCCTCGTTGCATTGGAGGGTACCCAGCCCGTTCATGCGGTCTTCGCACCCCTCGCTTCGCCAGAGCTTACGTTAGGCCAGCTGCTCACGACCCTCAAAAACCTCGAGGCGGCGCCTGCGGACCATCTTCCGGTGCTGTACTGTGCAGACTGGTCGTGCCTTGCAAATAACTGTTGTGGTGGCGATCAAAAGGTCATCACGGCCTGCCACACACTGCTGGTGGAGTGTTTAACGGCCGTCAACCCTGCGTGTATGGCTCGCGTCAAGGTTGTAGTGCAGAGCGAGGCAATTCTGAAGGACCCCTCTCAGTACTGGATCTCAGTGATCAATGTTGGAAGGCACTTTCAGCTGCAGAGAATACGGGACGTGGACGAGTCAAACGAGTATGCAGGACAGGTGGTGTCCACTCTCATGCACGTGGGCGACGTGCTGGCGCTGGCGCCCAAGACGATCGCATGCACGGAAGTAGACAAGGCGGCACACATGCTTGCTGCTGATTATTTTGTGGAAATGGGCGTGGAAGAGATCGCGGCACCGAATATTGTGTCATGCGCTGCGATCGACTCGATGTTGAAGCCTCCGCACATGCTCGAAGGCCCTGCAAATGTCGATGACCAAATTTTCGTTCTCGACAGCAACATGGACGTCTCTCGTAAAATGAAGCGTGCTTTCTGTGAGCCGGGAAACGTGGTGCATTGTCCGCCTATCGCTCTGGCGGACGCAGTGCTCTTCCGCACTGGTCAGACATTGTTGGTCACACGAAAAGAAGAGAACGGCGGCAATAAGCAGTACGCATCACTCGACGACATGCGCAGCGACTTTGAGTCAGAAGCGTTGCACCCGGGCGATCTCAAACCGCCGGTGACCAAAGCGGTGGACGCGTGCGTTCAGCTTGTGCGCGACCGCATCAAGGCCGAGCCTGCCGCCAAGGCCGCCGAGGCCACTGTTAAGGGCTACGCAAAGAAGGCCGCCTCCGCCAAGAGCAAGAAAAAGTAAGCGGCCGGCGCTTTGATTGGTTGCCGTCGCCCCGGGGCGCGCTGGCGCTACTGAGCCCGCATGTTTCGTCTCGAGCAAGAGTTGCTGACTGCGGCCCAGGATCAATGTGACGCGTGTACGGACGTGCTCGCTGCCGCGCATGTGAATAAATGAGCCGCGTGCCCAGAGAATCCTTTACTGATTCTGTGCTCAAACGCGTATCCACACTATCTCTTGAACGAGCTTGGCGTCTGGCCGGGTGTCCGACCCTCCCTTGCAAAGAGGGGGAAACCACTGTAGGCCCTCCAGACTGCTACTGCCTGCAGCTTTCGTAGCAGCACTGTCATTGTTATGGTGCCGTTGGGCTCAAGGAATGGCGTAGGTAATTCATCTGTCAGATTGCCTCGAGGATGCTGCTCTCGACTTGGGCAAGAGGCTCGCGATGCCCAAATCGCCGCACACTCGTTCCGCCGGAAATAAGAAACTTGTCTGATTTGTGGAGTGAAGCGTCAGCACACGACAGAGATCGGAGGCGATGGCACACAAGCGTTGGCAAACGCCCAATCGGTTCCAACAGAGGAAGGTTCTTACTGAAGTTCCATTTGATATCCCCTCCTCCATCGATCTGCTTCAGCTTCTGGAATAACGGGTGCGCATTTGGCCCATTGACCTCGACCTTGGACATGACCGGAAAGGACCCGCCCTTCTTACGAATAAATGAACTGATCTCAGCGTCAGTTCCTGGCTCCTGGCCGCCGAATTGATTGCAAGGAAATGCCAAAACAACCAACTTGTCGGTACCGACCTTGCCGGTCAGCTCAACAAGCCAGCTGTAGTTGGACGATGTTACGCCTCATTGAGACGCAATATTCACAACAAGAACAGCAGGCACGGTTCCATACTCCTCAAAAAGGTCGATGCGATTTCCCGCGGAATCATCCTGTCACCCCCCCGCCAACCCCCCTTCACTAAATGGCCGACGTCGGCCGTCAGGGATCTCCACTAATCGGGCGACGTGGACATCCAGGGAAGTGAGTGTCCAAAGTCATTGAGCAGGGGCTGTACCGCGGAGATATCAGCGAGGATAGACATTGCAAAGCAACGATGAAGTGAGCAGTCCGCACGTGACAAGGGCAGACGCTCCCTTTTGACTTGCACTCTGAATTCAGAGCCACTTTATAAATTCACAGAGCGCCTCCCCTTCGGAAGCCCACAGTGGGCTTCCGGGCTGATCTGTGTAGGAGCCACCCAACCGTGGGCGTGGACATTCTCGGAATTTTGGAATAAGAGCGAAGGTCCCGCACATGCCGATCGAAGGTCTGGTTTTGTGAGGAGCCTGGAGGTGCGCTGCGACTTTCGCCGTGGTTGCAACGAGCGAGTGCATAGGGGACGCGTGATGACTGAGATCTCGCTGTACAACCCCGTGAGACACAGCACGCAGCTATTGCGGGGGATATTGTACTGCGAGTTTGATCCACACCTCGGGCCTCGTCCTGTCTTTCAGTCACCCGCTAACTTTGTATCCAATGAGGTACTAGACTGTCTCTCAGACCATCTCATCGCTTCCAGCGAGCTGTGTGGCCACTCAATTGCCGTATCTGCGTTCGGACTGCGCTTTATGGGATTTCCCCAGCATATCCGAGACGACAAATATGCTCGTAATCAGTTCATGTTCAATGTGTGCTTCGTCTTTGACGATCAGAGCTCCAACGAGGCTGTCTCGGCTTACCGACCGCTTGTGCAGCAGCTCAATCAGGAACTGCGCCATCTGGAGACGATGCGTAATTTCTTGACAGATCCTTCGACAAGAGAGAGCGTAGCACGTGTAATCGAGGGGGTGCTTACCGACATCAACCATCGTGGGCAGCTAGTCATGCCACCGACCGGCTTCTACGGTCTGCCGAACCTCAAGCCGTCTAGCCAGCCACTCTTTTTGCAGGAGGTTTTTCCAAGAGCCTCACCTGCAGAGGTACTTCCACACGAAGTGCCTGTCATTGTGGCACGACAGGCACTAGAACACGGACCTGCGGCGGGATCCGATTGCGAAGGAGGAGAGCTTCTGCCCAAGCTGCTTGCGCAGCTGGACGGCCGACGCACAATCGCGGGCATCGCAGCACAGCTTTCGATTCCTTTGCCGCTCGCAGTCGAAAAGATACGAGCGCTGATGTACGACGGTGTGGTGCTGACGATAGACGCGATCACGATGGTCAACGTGTACCTGCCCACCTCTCTGCTGCGCGACCTTCCTGCGGACCAGGCCTCGCGGGATAAGTGTCTCGACTTCTGCCGTGGATCGCCCTCAGCCCCGCGCCCAGACTTCAATCAAGCATATCGCGTGCTGTGCAGTATGGAGCACGGCAAGCGACTTGCAGAGGTGTGCGCCGAGGTTGGTCTCGGTGAGCAAGACAACATTGATGTCGTGCGGCTGGTGACGTTCGCTCGTGTCTACCGATACCTCAGACGGCTGCACCACTACCCTCTGTGGGCCTACCGTGAGTCTGGGGGTGCAGGCGGTGTATCACGCGTAAGTGGTGGGCGCGAGGCGGATCTCAAGGTTCTTGCGGAATGCAACGGGCGGCAGTGCTATGACTCCATCGCCGTCAAGCTGGGGATCTCTGTGCAAGAGGTCGCGCCCTACTGGCTTTCCCCACACCACCATCAATTTACTGCTGGTGCATTCAACGCCGACCATCTTCGCCTTCTACTGACCCCATGCGCCACTGGTCATTTGCCGCCTTGCCGTGTTTCGCGGTGTTTGGCGAGCGTGAGCCTCACCTGGGCGCCTACAGGTTGCGAATGTCTGCGAGCTGGGGGCCTTCAAGGACGAAGTCACCGTCATCGCGCGCATGTCGCTTGCAGGATCATCTCTCGAAAATCCGTAACATTTGCACGCCTCGTCGAAACGATGCTTCTGCGTGACACGCGCCAGTTGTTCGCCGTCACTTGCCCCAGCCTAGGCCATGACGTACCGCGCGGAATTTCCCCCCTCTGGCTGTTGTCTTTTTAAGACCATGTTGAGTGCTGATCAGCGTGCTGTGCGCCTCGCGTTGCACGCTGGTTGTGTCGCGTCCGATGCCGCCCTGTCGGGTCCGTGTGGTGGAGGGAGCAGCCTCTTGGTGGGCCTTCGAGCCAAAACTCGCTCGTCTGCCCGCGACTATCCGACGAGAACCCATGGCAGACTCATGGGCCGCGTGACCAGTCGTATCCCCTTCTGACACGGGAATGGGCCTCCTGCTCGACAGCCCCGATGGCACACGTGGGCTGTCCGCCACTTCCGGCGCCTTAGTCTGCCTGGCGCTAGGCTGCCCCGAGACCACCGAGACAGACGCATGGTGATGTGTCTTGTGCGATGGTGCAGCTGTCTGTACTGCCGAACCGCTGATAGACCGTTGTTTCTTTCGCCACACGTACGAGGAAGCAGGATGCCAGTGCGGAACTTTCGTCGCTGCGGAATTCAGGTTCAGCTTTTGGAAAGGAAGTTCAGGTCCGGGTGCCCAAGCTGCGACCGTCAAATCTTTGAGATAGGACGCAAATAGGCAAGGAAAATAAAAACGGACACTGAAATACCATGTCGGGGCCTTTTTGGTGCCTTCTTTTTCATGCAATCTTGTTCCGGGTCGCGCGCGGGTGAGACCTAGGAACAAATGGCCCAAGACCAGAGTGAGTGTTGCCGCGGCTGTGTTGGGGTCCGCGCTTAGGATAGCACAGGCGCAGAAACCTGGACAAGCATTCCCTCTAAGAGGCGAGGTCCCGATGTCAGCGCAGCTGCGCGGGCGTCCGCGTCGGCAAACTTCAGGTAAGCGGTCCCTGTAAAGGAACGTGGCGGATTTTCGTTTCCTGCTTCTTTTTGGATCTTGCGAGGCCGATCTCGCCTTTTTACTCGCGACCAATGAACCTGTTTATCGAGCCCTGAGACACCACAAGCTCCAACCAGCATGCAACGGGTGTTCAGTGCGTCCTTCCGGAACGCACACACTCTTTGCAACGCCGTTTCAGCAGGTATGAGTGTCGTGAGACTCACCTCCTCGACGTTACCGCAGTCACCCCAAGCCTGCAAACGACCACAACCATCTTCTGATCAGATTCCATGGTACTTTCCAAGGCGGGCGGTACGGTCGGGCAGGACAGTGCCTCGCGAAGAATGGCGGCAGTGACGTTCTTTGGAAGCGGGGATACGCCGACTGTTCGCTCAGCCTGTCCCACACAGTCAAGCTCTGACTGTACGAGTGAGGAAGGTAGATGGCATTTGGTTGTTTCGCGAAACAACCAATCCATTCATTGGGTTGTTTGTGTTTTACCTTTCTGCCAGAAGCTGAACAATCGATTCTGGCCAGATCAGCTCGAGAGCATATAGTTTGGTGCAGATCCCCGGTTTCGCCTCCGAAAGTTGGCTGCCGTAGCCAGTCGGCATTCGAATACTTGATCCTGATGGGTTGCCCAAAGAGTAACCTGCTCAAATTGCACGAACAGAGAGATCGGCCGAGTTCAATTAGAAAACCTTCTTTTGAGCACCAGACGCCAGTACAACCGGAAATGTGCTTGGGGGGGGGGGGGGGGGTCTGCGACCGGCCATCAAGTTTCACCGCACGGTCGGTCGCTGCCCGCGCCTCTTCCTATTTTCCGCACCACTTAGCCAAACAGGTAATTCACGGGCTACGGGACAGGCAGAGAAGGCGGGATCCAAGTTGCGATACCTCGGTGCCTCCAAAAAGCACACGGCCAAAGCCACGAAGTTTACCCGTGCGAAGGTCCTTGGCAAGACGTACAGTCTCAATCGCGCCGCACTCTGCAAAGTGCTGATCAGATGACGCCCCCCAGGCGCAAAATGCAGAGGACGAGTTACGAACCAGAAAAAAGCTCTCGAATTGACTCGTTGCTTGCGTTCGCGGGTAGAGCACCGATGTAAACCTAACCTCGGCATTGCAGGCCATCATTGTCTCAACGGACGAGAGTGAGGGATAGATCAGTGAGATGGCTGCCGCACCGAACGGCGCAGCGGTGGACGAGCTGTTTCATCCCCTGTGCCATCGATGCATGAGCCTTCGAGGCGTCCACGCCGGCCACGCTCTCGCTCCTGCCATAGCGCGTTCAACGGTCAAACCCTCAAAACCCATGGCCAGGCGCGACATCTCCACATTTTCCAGGCAACAAAACGCGTCCTGCACACCTCCCGCGCGAAGTCAACTTTGATGCGACGCCCACCGAACATCTGCCCGTAGCATATTAGGTTTGACATCAGGCAGGTGCTCGACAGCCTGCAGGGCAAGGGCGTCGACCTGGCCAGAAAGGGCAACCGCGCGGTCGGTGCTAGAAGTGTCGCGAAACACCGCGTGTGCGAAACCTTGAAAACTCTGACAGGGTCCAGGAATTGGGCACTTCAGTTGACGGCACTCGGCCGATTAGCCACCTCACGTGTTTGGACCGATTTGCCTCGAGCTCGCTTTTCCGCACGGGGACCAAAACGGGGGGCATGGACGATTCGGCGCGGAGCTCTCTAGGGTATGCTTCGAAGGCCTTTGAGGTGCGGAGGAGGGAGCAACCCCATCAGTCATTCCCCAGCGGAGGGCAAGAATGTGTCCAGAGGGGCGAAAAAACGCGCGGAGCTGCGCCTCCGTCACCTCGAAGGGTAGGTTTCCTGTGCACCTCATAAGCATGAGATAGGCAGCCTTTTGGCTGATGACGCTGCGAGGAGGAACCAGCGCGGTAAATTATTGGGGGGAAAGTGGGCGAGGGCTGACCGACAAACACGGTGCGACACAAAGGCGGCTTGGCGTTGGACTCGAAGAAGGACCGCATGGGGGCAATTCGCTGCTCCCCACGAGCACGCACCACTGCGATCGGCTGATTTCCGAGAATGCACCCAGATAGCGCGAGGGCCTGGAATGGGTTCGTCCATCAGAGGTGAAAGATTTTCCTTGGTACCCACGTCTACACGCACGAGACGGTGCCTGGAGTATCTCAGTTTCTATGGCCCTTGTGTGGACAGAAGGTAATGCTATCAAGGATGGAAATTTTGGTGGGTGTCAGTTCGTTCGGTTTGATACAAGCGAAAATGTGCCATGCCCTACAGCTTGGATGATGCGCCCACACCTTGTCGACAGCGATTTCACCATCATGCCTATCAGATGCGATGTTCACTCCGCAGCTCTCGGCAAACTCAATCTGCAAGAATAAGTACGTATTTTTGATCGGTTACGTGTAGTTGCTCCGGCCAGTTTGGGGCAGATTCAGTGTCGAACGGGCGAATGCTCCGCATACAAGGACGGTGGTAACGAGATCGTCGCTGCAAACCCTGGAAACTCACGTGCGCAGAGGCAGAAGCAGTCCTTCGATCGTCTCCTTTGTGTACGTTTTCGTCCGACTGTGCCCCAGGTGCACTGCCACCGCCATGAATGCGTACATCCACCACCTGAGACCCGTGCAGCCTGTTAGTTCGATCTTCTTGAGCAGGTGACGCGCCCGGTAGCGCAGAGAGCTCGCCTGGCCACACGTGCCGAAGAGTTCACGGAGCTCGTTCGCTCCTACACTTACGCCAAGGTTGCGCACAAAGACAGTACGCGCTGCAACACCTTCCGTCCCTTCCCGTCCGCCTTCTGCGTTTCCAATTGTCTCGCCCTTATCTGTCGGCAGCGGCTCCGCAAAGTCCATTTGGAGCTTGCGGCCCAAGACCTCCACCGCTGCACCGTGCGCTCTGTTCCACGCCGCCAGCCATCACGGTACTACTGCTGCAATGCCCGCATCCACGGATATCTTTCTACGTTTTGAGGCTTTATGCGAGGCATGAACCGGCGGGCGTCCCCAGGGGAATCAAACTTGATGTGCGCGTGCCCCTTGAAAACTTTTCTGCATCGCATTTGCCCACATTTCTGTTACACTCCATCGCAAGCGTGTTGCGTGCCTGGCGGGAGCGGTCGCCGGAGGGGTAAAGGGGCAACACCGAACAGGATCGATCGCCCAGTCAATTGATCGCAGGCGTACAGAAACGGAAGCGAACGCAGATACAAGGTCTGCGCTCGAAGCCTGCTCGCAGCTGTTAAAGGCCCGCGTGCCACACGCGACTGTCCAATTTTACCAAACGGAGCCCGAGTGGGTAGAGGTGTGAGTTCATGGCGCGATGAGTTACCACAAAGTTAATGTTGGAGACGAGGAGAGTGTCTGTTGCACCCACCACCGCTGCTGCCTCGCTGGACTGCCCCCCTGCACTTTCTCCGACCTGCCCGTGCTCGGTGCCACCGGCCTTCTCGTATTTCTCTGATGGAGTAATGCTCACCGTCGTGGTGTTTGCTGCTGGACCAGTGCTCACCCAGCTGCCTAGGGGTGCCGCAAAGTCTGCAAACACGCGAACTCCATGAGTCACCACCTCCACGCCCGCTTCTCCGCGTTGCAAGCTGCTTCCGAAATGCTCCACCGCCCTCCGTGCAGACTCCTCCTGATGGAAGCGCACAAAAACCCCCGCTGTCTGGCTGCGTGTCTCTTCAAAAGTTGGGTTTCCTTGGCGAAACTCTGACATCGCCGTGACACGCACTTCAGCAATGGCACCGAAGGGCTCCAGGATCTCCCGTGCCAGCGCCTCGCGGGCAAGAATGCTCCCCTGCTCGCGTAAAACCAGGCCTCGCCGTGAGCAATACTGATGCTGGTAGCGGTCTGATTATGAATTTTGCAGTTTGCCTGCACGGTGTATCGCTGGAACGAACCTCGACTAGCGACGGATGTGACTCTGGGGAGGCAATTGCGGTGGCATTCACGCTAGTACGCAGCTCCTGTGAAGTGCCACAGAGCTCAGTGCAAGTAATACCCCGTAACACGCGGCCTGTCGTTGCCACACACTGGGACTGGGGCCGGTGCTTCTTACCGATAGAAAAACGGTATCGCAATGATCTGGGCGCGCTGATGGACGGATGTGCACCGACCTGCCGGGGCATACACCCTCACCTTTCTATAGAAGCTGCACGCATGCTGCGGGAGCTTGCTGACCTTCCGCCCAGCGTCAGTTTTCCATCCAATGCAAGCGCGTCGACAAGAGCTGCACGATCTATTCGCAATCATCCATCTAGTTACTTGCGAGACCAGTGCTTGGGACAAGACATGAAATGCAAATGAAGCGGATCGCTCCACTTCAAGTGTGGCTCCAAGGTCGCACGAAACCAACGAAGTGGCCTCTGGAAGCTTGCCTTCCAGTGTAACGAATGCAAAGCCTTTTGCCTCGCCCACGCGAAGTTCTCGCCTACGTGATCGCCCGCCTCGCGGCCGCACATCGGCCTTCGCACGTGGTAACTGTGCACGCGGAGCGTGATCACTGAATTCGCCAGCTGTTTCACAGACAGAGAACTGTGTGGGAGTCACCCTGACATTGGCGAGCGGCACGCTAAGCGCGACGGCAATGTCTTCTTCCGTTGCATTTCGGGGCAAGTTCGAAAGATGCACCGTCGTTGTTGAGGCCACCCGTGCCGCTTGTTCCCGATACTCACGCAGTATGGCTTGCTCCCTGATCACTTTAGTCGGGCGCCTTCCCTGTTGTTCACGGAAACTATCCATACTGTTCCTAGCACTGCCTGTATCGTCACTTGCTGGCGTTCTAACGATTCCTTTCTGAATCACTGTCCGCGGCAGCGTCTTTCGCCCCAGCGCATTCTTGTCGCCTCCTTTTTCAACCATGCTGATCGAGTGAACTTGGGGAGAGTACAGCGGGGAAGGCTCCTCGCTGTCTCCATCCAATGCCACAGTAAAATCTTTTTCAATACCTGCCTCCTTTCTATGATCTTTCTGCTGTCCTGCCTTTGCTCGGGCGTCCAAGCTGCGAGAATTGGCGATTCGTTGGCGGACGTGCCGTCGCCGTGAAGACTCGGGGGCCTTCGTCAGACTCCCCTCGCCACTCCCATTATCTGGAGTGGCATCGCGACCGCCCCGAAGCTGCATAGTACACGGTGAATGTCCACGGTACTCTGACACGGATGCATCCAGGCGCTCACAGCAAGATTTACTAGCTGCGACCGTCCGCAAGCAGTCCGACCCAAGCCATCTGCATGGAGCTGCATCGTGCAAAGTGCTGTCCAGGTATGTGGCACTGTGAAAATCCGTGCCCGATGGGGCTGGACTGAGACCCACGCAAACGCCAATCAGGAGAGCAGTAGCCAGCCCGGTCGGGTGCCCACGGTGCAGGCGGCCGCAACCAGAGCGACAGATCCTCGGGATGTCAGGCGTCACTCCACTCTCTGGCGTTGGTGATTTCATGCCGTAACATCGCTGCACCAGAAGGTCTCCGGTCAGCGCACGACACATGGAGATATTGACGATCCTCCTCACGCTGCTCCTGAGTCAAGGGCTGCAGCACCCGCGCAGGCCACGGCGCCCCCGCTGGCCATCCTCCTTGCGCGGTTGCGCCTCGACGAGATGATCACGTTACTGCTGCGTGCGAAACACGTCTACTTTTGGCTAAATGTTTTCGATTGCGAGCACGGCTCAATGCACGTGCTTTTAGGCTCCAATCACTCCGCTTGCTGCAAAATAATTTTTCAGTCTACCGATCATTCCGAGGTCTTTTTCTTTCTTGGCTCGAGAAGCACGAGCCTCAGACTTCACAATGGGTGTGATCCCTGGCCCTTGCGCGCCGCTGGCGCGGGACTGGCGCCCCTTCTCCCGTCCGAATCTGTGCGCGGGATGTGCAATTATCTGGCTGAACGGCTGTGACACTGTCTCTCGCCGATGGCGGTGGGCGGTTGTGCCGCCTGTGTGTGTTGTGAGGAGGGGGAGCGCTGTCGCGTGACGGTGGCTAGTGCTCGCTCACGCAGCTTCAGGGGAAGCCGACTGGCTCAGCTGAGCACCACGCAGCAATTCGCTGTGAGATTCTGCGTCGCATGGCTGGTGCGGCTGGGCACAAGCGTGTGGGGGGGGATGCTCCTTCAGGCACGAGGCAGCTAGGGCTTTCTCGTGGGGCAAGCAGGCGGGTGGCAAGCCTAGCCTGGGTGCTTCACTGCAGATGGGCAGTGTCTGTTCGGCTTGATCATGATATGTGCATGTAGTTTCTGCGCGTGTTCCTTCTTGACATGGGAGCAAGGGGTGCATCAGAGGGTCATCGGTCATGGCCTGGAAGTTTCTCTGCAGCGTGCACCTAGGGTGGAAGGGTGGTTGCAGTCAGGCCGAAGCAGTGCTTGACTTCCGCGCCGTCGTGTCTGCGGGACCGAATCTGACTTCTGGGTGTTCCCTGCAGGGATCACTCGGAACTCCTACAAGAAGCGGAGGGCCACTGGTGGCAAGCAGCCCCAGTACCGCAAGAAGAGGAAGTATGAGATGGGGCGTGCTGCGGCCGGCACCAGGATCGGTAAGTCTTCCAGATGCTTCTCCCTATGTGGGTTACTTGTGCAAGCAACGAGCGACCATTTCTGTTTCATCAGAGTTAGCGCGACACAAAGCGCAGACACGTGGCACTAGGCTGGTGCTTACGCGTGCCGGACTATACGGCAGGGGCGAAGCGCATTCGGACGGTTCGTGTCCGTGGGGGCCACACCAAGTGGAGGGCGCTGCGCCTTGATCACGGCAACTTCTCGTGGGGTTCTGAGGCCATCTCGCGCCGCACCCGTGTGCTCGACGTTGTCTACAACGCTTCGAACAACGAGCTTGTGCGTACCAAGACTCTGGTCAAGAACTCCATCGTCCAGATCGATGCCACGCCGTACCGCCAGTGGTACCAGCAGCACTATGGCGTTCAGCTGGGGAAGGCTACTGAGGATGCCGTCAAGGTGAGAACCTCAAATGACCCTGCATGACACCACCTTGTTGTTCCAAGTGAACTTCAAAACTGGTCCTGATGTGCGTGTTGCTTGGCAGCTGAGCCGCGCTGTGCTCAAGAAGCGCGAGTCCCGCAAGAAGCAGTCCGCTGCTCTCAGCGAGGCGGTCAGTTTTCACCTCCCATGCGCGTGTTGACTCCAGTTCGTTGTCTCGTCTAGTCGTGAGATGCGCTTACCAGAGCACCTTGAGTAACGCTTCATTTCATGTGTGGTGCAGCTCGAGGCCCAGTTCAAGACTGGCCGTCTCTTCGCTTGCATCGCATCGCGTCCCGGCCAGTCGGGTCGTTGCGACGGCTACATCCTGGAGGGCGCTGAGCTTGCCTTCTACCAGAAGAAGATGCAGAAGAAGAAGACGAAGGAGGCTAAGTAGGCGTCTTGAATCGAATAAAATTTCTGCGGGGGAAGAGCGTGGACGGTCTCCATATCGCCCTTGTATTCGATGGGACCAGGGGTCACATAATAGAGGGGGAAAGATACGTTTAATGACAACGAGCGGGCAAACCGGGAATAATAGTGCTTAAGAGGCGGGCAAGGAGAGAGGCACGCGGGTAGGGCGTGAGCGAAGAGAGGTCTCAAGCCAAGCAGAGTAACAGTCTCCGTGCGCGTGAGCCGCGCGGGCTTGAACTCCGCTGCGGGCCGATGTTCATTCACACGCACCTTTTTTTAAATCACATTTTATGGACGTTTCACACGAAAGGGACGTTTCACACATAAAGGGATATTCCCGGTCAAACAATGCTATGGCAGCGGCTGCTGGAATCATGATACCGAATGTGAATGTCCTGCAGGATGTAATGCTTGCAGCCCGTGCGGCGAGAAGCATTGAATCAGCGAGCGCCATCACCTTGTATCGGAGCCAGATGCATTCTGTAGTGCTGTCGCTGCGCCCTTGGGCCTCACGACCACGAATTGTAGCGGGTCAGGCCTTGGTTACGGATGGAGCAACGGATACCCCACAGATAGATCCGAAGAGTGCTGAGACCAGTCTCGGCTTGCTTGTCGAGCTGATGTGCTGCGATGATCGCGTGGTTGCGTATTCTGCCGCGTGCGCGCTGGTTGACACATTGTTGTTCGTTGCAACGTGCGCAAGTTGGAGAATGCCATTTGAAGGTGTGCCTGGATTCACCGGTGCAGTTTTGAAGGGTAGAGAAATTGTTAACTCGCTTGCATACAATATGCTACCAGCCGGAGGCAAGCAGATGCTCGTGAACAATTCGATTATGACCGGAGCCGTGGTGCTTGAGGAGCTGTTGAAACGAGTCAAAGAGCCCTGTGCAGAATCATCACAGTCACAAGCAGACCTCTATGGGCAGGATTCGATCGAGGTCCTGCGTGACATGCTGCAGGTGCACGCCCTGCCAACCTACCATGCGTTGCAGCGAGAATTTAACTCTTAAAACCGTATCGCCCTGTGCGCTCGACTCTGAGGTAGTGAGGTTTTACGCAGGCACCCCTTACACAGCTCTGTGCTTCCCTTTCATCGGGTGTGGCGATATGTTTTGAAGCTGAGGTAGAGGGCTCAGGACGGGAAGATGCAGCGAAAGCAAGTGACGGGGCACTGGCTGCTGTGCTCGGCCTTCTTCATCGCGGGGTGAAGCTCGGACTCTTGCCGAGAAAGTTTGTGCTGTCGGATGGAGGGTCTAGTGAGTCTAACACTATGTGGGCACGATGCTTGATGTTGGGGGCAAGTCCAGACGTACGTCGTAAGGCAGCAGCCCTTGTGCTTGCTTCGGACCTTGCGGCAGCCCCCTTTTTGGCGACGCGGGGCATTGGAGGCCTACCGCCGGTCCTAGAAACAGTCTTGCTGGCCCCTGTACGAACGGGCCCGCTGGAGTGCCGCGTGGCGATGCATGCAAAGCGTCAAGCGCTTTTACTTCTCCTCTCCCTCGCTACTTCTGCCATGAAGCGCGAGGACTCGGCCGGTGCCGACCGCGAGGCACTGCAAACGCTGGGCCGTGTCGTATTAGCGCGAAGCGCGTTATGCGCGGGGACCCCGAGCTGGGCGTTGTGCGAGATGGTTTGGGTCGCGGACGACCTTCTGTTCCGGTTGGTCCCGGTCAAGAAGCAAAATCACGCTCACCAGGAAGCACGTTCGCAGTGCTGTGTGCTGTTGTGACGATGTTGCGGCTGTGCAGGGTTCTCATGGAAGCGCAGCGTCTGTGGAAGGCCCTGCGCAGAGTGGAACCCGCAGTGAAGCTCCCTCGAACCCACACATTCAGTGACGTCCAACATGAGGCAGCGTCTGGGACTGCAGCCGAGGCGGATCTGGCATCCGAGGCTGCCGCTGAAGCGGCGCTGGCACCTACCAGCTTGCTTGACGCACTTGCGTACGGGTCCTGCACCCCGCCAAGCCGCCTCAGTGCCCAATGTCTGACGGTGTCTGAGAAGCGCGAAGCGCTGTGGGAGACAGGTGGAAAGGGCAGAGCGAGGTGATTGTCGACCTGTTGCTCGCCCCAGACACGGAAGCGCTGGCCTATCTGGTGCCGTTCCGCCCAGGGTTGCGCTCGCTTCAGCTCATTGTGCTGAAACGTTTTTATCAGGTTGCAACGTTGCGGGCGCTCGACGCCAGCGGCGCGCAAGGTGGCTCCAAATATGCGGGTGGCGCCGGCAAATTCTCTCGGGCGGCAGGGCTGCTCGACAGGCAAACACGAAAACGCAGAATAGGCGATGGGAACAGTGCCGTCCTTTCCGAGCAAACGCACGCGGCAGAGACAGGAAAAGGGACGGGAAAGGATGGCCTCAGCACGATCATTGCTCGCGGTGGGACACCGAGCGGGGGCTTGCTGTCCGAGGCGGCGCGAAAATGGCTGCTCTCGCTCAGGCAGGACCCCTTCCTGCACTACAGGCTGCCTCCAGTGCAATTGCTAAGTGTGTAGATTCTGGCGCCTGCGTGCTGCAGAGACCGGCTGGAGCGAAAACAAAGGACCCCGGGGCTGCTTCCCTTCTCAGTGGCGCCGCTTCTACGTCGACTTTCAAATGTCATTGCTCGACAAGATGCTGATAGTAGCGATGCCTAGCAGCCGTACCCTAAGACAGAATGCACGCCCATCCTCCCATACTGTAGTTATCTACTCCACTGTACTTCAAGTTGGGCTAGAATGTATTATAGCCCCGGAGTGTTTGGGGGCGCCGCGCAGATTGTGCCACGTTGCAAGACGACGAGATACAGGCTAGTGCACGATCAGGCTAGCCTTTGGGGCCCAGAGGGTCGGCATGAAGAGTCCAGAATTTGGAGCTTATTATGCACTGCGAATTAGCATCGCTACACACCTCAGTCTACCACAGGACCAAGTATGGAGCAGGCTCGTGCCGCGTGTCGATGGGGCGTCGCGCTGTCCAACTTTTGCGCATTCCGTCCGCCGCCCTTCGTCCGTGTGTGGAGTGATGTCAGTCATCGGCGCGTTTTTGCCAGGCGAGCTGCGGGGGGCAAGGAGGCAAATTGAAAAAGATGGAGCTAGAGAGAAAAAGTCGGGTTGCACATGTAGGTCAGACGCATGTGAGACGCGTCCTGCTTCTCTGCTGCGGGATCAGCAGCATCAAGGTGCGCTCCTTGTGCACCCTGGTGCACAGCTTTGGTTGCCGTGGGCGCCAGAGCGTCTGTCATTCTTGTGTCCCCGCCAGCTGCCAAACTTGACGACTCTCCATCCAGTTCCATCGCATCTTCTCCCGCCCATTATCTGTCAGATTCAATGCTAGTGTGGTACTAAGACTGCGCATAATCGCGCAGTGAGGCCGCATTAAGGGTTGAGGGTGCTCGACGCAGTGCGCACCGTGTTGTGCAGCTGAATCCGCCTCATCTGGTTCGAATCTCATCTCCGGGATCCTCAGCCCATGCTGCACCCTGCGAAAAATCAATTTCCGAGTCAATATCGGGGGCTCGCCCCGACATGCGTGGTTCACGACGGACATGAAGGTAAGTGATAAATCTGATAGAAGGACCTCAGCGTGTGAGCAAGGCTCTCGGCGGAGTAGCGTTCAGGCGACGGGGGTTCGTCTACACCGCCTCTAGCGCCTTTCCCATCGTGTATCGAGCTCTCGTCAATACCCATCTCTTGCTCCTTATCCTCTTCCAGGGGCAGAGGTGAAGAACATTTAAATCTCAACTGCCAGCCAGCAACACCGCAGAGCCGCCTCAACGCCGAGTATGACGGGTGCGCAGAACGTGCATGAGCCTGCGGGCAGTACAGAAAGGCGGGGAGGGCATGACAGGCCTTGCGATCGAAGTGATCGCGATCAAACCAGTGTCGGAAGTGAGAATCATAGACGAACCAGCGTTTTTTGAGCGCAGGATACCCGGGATCGATGATTCTAATCTGGGGCGTTCGGTCCCACTTGATGATCACAGAGAGCGGCACCTCCATAATTTTTTCGTTGTCCTGCACCATAGCATCCACCTATCGCTGCTCAGTGTCTCCACCCGTGAAGGGACTGCCGGGCATCGGGCACACGGTTTGCATTTTTGGGGCTGCGCCTGATGGTCGAGAGTGTGATCGTCGTTTTCGAACCGAATCTTTGCGCGCGAGCGGTCTTGCGAGTACTTGAGGAAAACCGCACGAAAGAATTGCGAAGACCAGTGCGCGTTGATCGAAGGATTCATAGCAGAATCCAGAGGCCAAAGTGCAAGCACCAACTCTTCCTGCTCATATTCGTTGTTTACCTGAGGGTAGCTCTGTACCCGACGCTGCTCCACGTTCTCGAACGTTGATTTCGCACCTTGTTGTGGATCGATATCCTGCAATGCAGTATCGTGCCCGTCGGTAGAAAATTTACATCTGCGCAGCCAGGAGCCCTGCTGTCTGGCTAGGCTAAACCAGACAGGCACAGGCACGGACGCGGATGGGAACCTTCACAGTGAACGTTTTGCGGCTCTTCTTCTTTTTCTCTTCGACATCAACGCGAGAAGCGTCTTCTTGCAGCCCACCTTCATTCTTGGAGATCATCTCGGTGAGCGCCCATTTCAATTCTGGCTCGGGGAGTTGAAGGCAAGTGCCCTGCCCCGTCAGCGCTCGAAGTTAGCTTCTACTGAGGTGACACCAGTGTGCGTCCCTTTGGCTGCTTGTCAGAGGGATGGTGGCAGCGTGACGGTGCAAAAGCATCTGCTACGTGGGTGTAGAGATGAGGTGCCCACGATTTTCAGCTTGGATGTATCCTGGATCGTACGGAGCTTGTCGTCCTTCTTGTTAATCTCCACAAGCTTCCTGACCCACTCCGTGCAGGCCGCAGGTGTGTGAAGATCGTCTGCAAAATGTTTGACTATGTCCTTACACCTCTCATCTTTTTTTTGCACCACCCACTGGGCCCGTGCCCTGCGCGTCAGTGCAGCTTTCCTCGAAGCTCTGCGAGGCCGACAGGCTGTGCCGAGGGGGAACACAAAGGCGGGTGGCCAAGAAGCACCTTCCGCATATCTGGGTCCAGATGTGGTGCCGACGGCCAAGCAATCACTCGCGCCGCAACTATCTTTTCGCCCTTGTCCAAAAAAGGAGCTACAGGCGTTTGCGCCATCCCTTCCCACCGCTCCCTTCTGCAGCAGAAGGGATCGCCCTCCTCCTGCCTTCTTCCTTTGCGAAATAATTTCGTTTTTCAGTTTTGCGGGATATTTCTGGTATTTCGCAACCAGAAGGATCTGTCGCCCTCCAGGAGGCCATCCAGTGAGTGCTGCAACAGCTCCAGCCAAGGATAGCCCCGTCTCACCGACGTGAGATACTGTAGCCTGTATAGGATGACTCACACTCTGTCAAACCGGGGCAGGCAAAAAAGTACTGCGCCGTGCTGCGCCAGCAAGCAAAGGATAACTGCAACGAGGGGGTCGGCGGGTTGCCGGTGGTGCTTGACCGCGTGGCTGCTGGCACTGTGCTTGGTCCCGGAGAGCACCGCAATGTCACGACACCGCAACATCGGGGGATGGGTTGCCGAGGCCGAGGAGGATCTCGATGACGAGGACTATTACGATGATTATCAGGAAGATGATGGCAGACCGCTGGAGCTCTACTCACTCGTTACGGCCAGGTAAGCTGCCTTCCTGGACGCAAACTCAACACCCGCATATTGGCGGGCGAAATTGCTGCATAATTGAAAAGCTCATACGGGGGCGGAGTGGGCACGAAGGTTCTACGAGGACGATGGATGGTATCCTGGAGAAATCGTTGAACGAACCGACCATGGGTGCGCCTCCGAATCGCACCGCCATTGCTGCCAAGAAGCTGTGCCAATCGTGACTAGCGTTGATATCCGGCCACTTTTCGCGCTCCCAGTGGCAGTCGTGCGTGTATAAGAGAATGCCGTGCTGCACGTTTGTGTCGCTTGGAGTGGAAAGTGTGACAGGGCACGGCATGATTCTGTGGCGAGTAGGTACCTTGTGCGCTTCGACGGCTATGATGACGAGCCGCCACAGGAAACGGCGAGGGCAGACATAGAACCATTCGAAAACAACGATGGCGGGAGCGGGTGGCATGGGGAGACTGCCAACACAGGTGAAGATGTAGCGGCGAATGTGGACCTCGAAACTTACACTCGCGCAGCCGCGGCGGTCAGGGAGGTCGTGCGCCCGGGCCGCAATGACCCGTTCTTTTTACGCTCGCGCAGACCGCTAGTATTTGACCAGCATCACTGTTATCGGATGTGGAGCAGGTCGTCGGCTCCGCTGTGTCGGCCGGGGATGTCGACAACTTTCTGCACGCGAACAACTTCGCGGTGGGTTGCTAGATGCCCTTGATCTCGTATTCTGTGCCCGCGCTAAGGGAAACCTCCTTCTAGCAGCAGTTAATGTAGGTGGGGG
>ENA-UOXV01001447-UOXV01001447.1-marine-metagenome-genome-assembly--contig:-NODE-1447-length-33152-cov-7.300722_pt1 | contig 33152 bp, 30 predicted proteins | sample MGYA00238165_ERZ766961 | MGnify/ENA primary metagenome ERZ766961 (study PRJEB28924, sample SAMN03173240) | marine metagenome | biome: Marine; feature: Water; material: Subsurface seawater | place: North... | reverse complement strand
AAATTGAAGGAAATATTCAATAATATTCCAATTGGATTAAGTGATCACTCTTTAGGAATCCACGGAAGTTTAGCAGCAGTATCTTTAGGTGCAAATATTATTGAAAAACATTTTACTTCTTCCAAAAGGTGGAAGGGTCCCGATATTCCAATTTCTATAGATAAAAAAGAACTTAAACAGTTAAAAAATTTTTCTGAGGATATTTTTTCATCATTATCAAAAGATATTTTAGAGAGTAAGATGAGGAGTTATGAGAGAAAAACTATAGATTTTGCATATTCTTCTGTTGTTTCAATTTTACCAATTAAGAAAGGTGAAAAGTTTACTAAAAAAAATATTTGGGTTAAGAGACCAGGTTTAGGGGATTTTTTAGCTAATGATTATAATAAACTTTTAGGTAAGATTGCTAAATTAAATATTTCAGCAAATCGATATATAAAAAAAAAAGATTTCTATTAAATGAATGTAGCTTTTTTTACAGCTTCTAGAGCAGATTATGGAAAATTAAAACCAGTAATTTTAGAAACAAAAAAAAATAAAATAAAATATAAAATTTTTGTCACAGGTACCCATCTGCTAGGAGAATACGGTTCTACAAAAACTCAAATAATAAAAGATTTTGGTAAAAAAAATTTGATAATTTTTAAAAATCAGATCTTTGGTGAGAGCCATAGTTTAATTTTTAGAAATACAGTAAAAGAATTTACTAGAGCTATTGGAAAAAATCATTTTGATTGTTTTTTTATTCATGGAGATAGGTTGGAGACATTAGCTGCCGCATCAGTGCTAACATTTTCAAAAATAAAAATTGCCCACATTGAGGGGGGAGAGTTATCAGGAACTGTCGATGAGATGATTAGACATTCAGTGTCAAAACTATCTCATATTCATTTTGTTACAAATAGTGCTGCAAAGAAGGTTTTGGTTAATTCAGGGGAAGACAAAAAAAATATTTTTATCACAGGTTCTCCTGATATTGATTTGTTTGCAAGAAACTTAAGACCATCAATAGAGGAGGTAAGAAAAAGATATGATATAAAATTTTCAAATTATATTATTTCATTCTTACATCCAGTGACCACAGATAATAGAATTGAAGCTAGAGAAAAAGCCAAAATATATTTTGAAACTTTAAAAGAAATAAAAGATATGAATATTATTCATTTTATCCCTAATAATGATGATAATTCAATAGAAATAAATAATATTTTACAAAAAAAAATTAGCAATAAAAAAAATATAAGAATACTTAAGTCAATGAGATTTGAGTTTTATTTAACATTATTGGAAAATTGTAAATTTATAATTGGAAATTCTAGTTCCGCAGTGATGGAAGCACCATATTTTAATATTCCTTCAGTTAATGTTGGAGATAGACAAAATAACAGGTATGGTCTTAGCTATATTATTAATGCCTCCTTTTCAAAAAAAAGTATTTTATATTCAATAAAAAAAGCAAAAAAAATAAAGATTAAATTTAAACCAATCTTTGGAAAAAAAGGTTCGGCAAAAAAAATTATTAATGTTTTGTTATCTAGAAAGTTTAGTAAAATTAAAATCCAAAAGATATATAAAAGACTAAGATAAACATGTGAATAGAATATAAAATAAGATCATTTTTTTAAACGAAAAAAAATGTAGTTAGATTATAGTTATTTTTTTTGATTAATTATTTTTGTAAATTGTGTATTGTTTTTATTGTATATCATTAAATTTTGATTGTATTTTTTGAAGATAGATTTCCATTTTTCATTCTTGATTTTCAAAACATTTAAAAAAACTTTATTGATTATTTTAGGATCATTTTTATTCAGCCAAAAAAATCCTTGTTTTAAGTATTTTTTTGGCCATGCAAAATGCCTTGTTTTTTCCAGAAATTTATTTTTTGGTCTTATGTCACAAAAAATTGTTTTGATACCTCTTCCAAAAGCCTCATAAAGGAGCGTTGAATCGATGCCGATTACAATTTTCGCTTTATCTACGATTTTATAAGGAAATTTATAATTAAAATTTTTTCTTTTAATTATTTTCCAGTTTTTTTTATTACCTAAAATTTTTTGGTAAAATTCTTTTTCCATTTGTTGCACATCTAATTTTTGCCCTGGAAGAATATGTAGGATTTTATTATTTTGTTCGCAAACATGATGAATATTTCTTATAAGTTTAGCCTCTGAATCAATATAATCTTTTAAAAAAATATTTTTATTAATAACTATATTCTTTTTTTTTTCATAATTTCTAAATGTTGAAACATATAAAACATCAATTTTTTTTTGTGCATTTTTAATCTTAATTGAATTAGACAAAAAAGATCCAGTGGCTATAACTTTTGATCTAGAAATTTCTTGATATTTTTTTTTTATATTGATGTTTTGAACAAAAATATAATCCACTTTATTAGAGCTATTTCCTATATTTTTTTCAAAAAATTTAAATTCATTACATCTCCATGAATTTTGAATAATAATCTTTTTTTGTGATGAATTTTTTTTTATTTTATAAAAAGTTCTATAATTATCTAAAAAGGATAAAATTATTTTAGGATTTACATATGCTATATATTCATTTGAATAATCTAATAAACTAAACTTCAATTTAAAAAAACATCTTAGTAATATATAAAAATTATAACTTTCTCCCCATATTTCTATAAATTCAATTTTTTCAAAATTAAATTTTTTTTGTTTTAAAATCTCTTTTGCATATTTTGGAACACCCCAAATAACTGTTTTGGTTTTTTTTGGTTTAGAAAAAATAATTCTTGATGAGGCTATCTTCCAAAAAGTTTTAACTATTTTTAGCATCATATTTATGTATATAATTTTAGTATCATATTTATATGTACAGTTATATTTTTAATTTATAATATTAATTTAATGAACAAAAAATTGTATCTTCATATTGGATATCCAAGAACAGCAACAACCACTTTTCAGAGACACCTATATAGTAAGCACCCAGCAATTAATTATTTTGGCAAATATATTGATTTTCATCTTACTGGTGACCTGAAAAATAAATTTCATCAAAATATTAACTACATCTTAGATGAAATTTTAAATAAAACAGAAAGTGAATATTTAAAACAATATAATAAGTTGTTAAAATCTATAAAAAAATTAAAACTAGATGACAGTAAGATAAATTTGTTTTCAGAAGAGTATATAATTTTAAAAGCAATATATTACAAATCAGCAAAAAAAAATAAATTAAAAAAATTTTTAATAAGGGTAAACAATATTTTTAAAGATGCAAATATCGATATTTTTTTTATAATAACAATAAGAAAACAATCAGATTTTTTAATTTCTTTGCACAATGCAACGTATACAGCAGCATCATCAAATTTCTTTTCACCTTTTGATTTAGTTGATTTATTCAAAAGTAAAAAAAGTAAAAATGAAAGAATAAAGATTTTTACCGAGGGATTATTATATTTTGATGTCTTTAAAAACTTAATACAAGATACTAAAAATGTTAAATTTTTTATTTACGAAGAGTTAAAAAATAATAAAGAAGAATATTTAAGAGAATTTTCTAGCTACTTAAATATAAATTTTGAAATTTGTAAAAAATTGCTCCAAGATAAGGAGGAAAATTCTTCCAAAATAATAAATAGAGAAAATCCTCATATGGTGAATATTTTTCAAGCTATTTATTTCAAAATAAAAAGAAATTTAAGTTATAAACTTTCTTTTAAATTTTTAATTATTAAAACTTATGCTTTTTTATATTTTTTAATTAATTTTTTAATTCAAAAATTTCAAAGTATTCCAGATAAGAAAAATTATAAAGAGCCAAAAGAAAACTTTAAAGTAAATTTAAGTAAAAAAGTAAATAAAAATAAAAATTTTTTTAAAGAAAATGAAAGGTTAATAACAAATTTTTATCACGACGATATCAATAATCTTTCTAAAGAAATAGAAAAAAATCTTAAAAATTATTTATAAAAATTTATGATTAAAAGTTTTAGAAAATTATACATAAAAAAATATTTACTTACTTTTTATTCCTGATATTAATTAATGAATATGATTGGCTATGGTAGACATAATATAAACTCTAAAGATATCAGTAATGTTAAAAATACTCTTAAATCAGATTTTTTAACTCAAGGACCAATTGTAAAAAATTTTGAAAATCAATTATGTAAAAAATTTAATTCCAAATATTGCAGTGCTGTTTCGAGTGGTACTGCTGCATTACACTTAATTTCAAAAGTTTTAAATTGGAGCAAAAATGATGAAGTCTTGTGTAGTGCAATTAGTTTTGCAGCATCTTCTAATTGCATCTTGTATTCAAAAGCAAAAGTAGTTTTTTGTGATATTGATCTTAATTCTTTCAATTTAGACCTTGAGAGAACTGAATATTTACTTAAAAGACGAAAAAAAATTAAATCGATTGTTGCAACTGATTATGCTGGTAATCCAAATGATTGGAAAAATCTTAAATACCTGTCCAAAAAATACAACGTCAGTTTAATTAATGATAATTGTCATGCGATAGGATCAGAGTATTTTAACGATATAGGTTATGCAACAAAGTATGCTGATCTAGTCACTCATAGTTATCATGCTGTAAAAACCATAACAACTGGAGAAGGTGGGAGTGTGCTAACAAATAATTATAAATTTGATAAAAAAATAAAAATTTTAAGAAATCATGGAATAGAACATATTTTAAGAAAATCAAATTTTAAGCCTAAGAGAATGATAGACTTAGGATTTAACTATAGATTAACAGATATATTATGCAGTCTGGGTATATCTCAATTAAGTAGATTAGATAAATTTGTTGAAAGGAGAAGATATATAGCGCAAATGTATAATAACACTCTTAAAAATATTGATAATATTAAGTTGCAGAAAATTCAGCACAATTCTTTAAGTTCATATCACTTATATTCAATCTTAATTGATTTTAAAAAAATAGATAAATCAAAAAAAAATATTTTTGATTTTTTTTTAAAAAACAAGATATCACTCCAATCTCATTATATGCCTATCTACAAACATCCTTATTATAAAAAAATTATGAGGATAAATATAAATGATTTTAAAAATAGTGAGACTTTTTTTAGAAGACAAGTGTCGCTGCCAATTTATTTTGATTTAAAAAATGATCAAGTTAAAAAAGTCATTTTTTTCTTAGAAAAATTTTTGAAATAAAGATGAATTTTTTTTCTAATTTAGTAGTAACAAAAAAATATCTTAAAATGATAAATTCAATTGGTTTAAAAAATGAAAAACTTTTTTTTGTTAAAAATTTTGGAGCTATTGCAGGTAATCAGTCATTATTTAAATATTTTAAAATTTTTGAAATAATAATTTCCATATCAAAATTGAAAGGTGATATAATTGAATTAGGAGTTTGGAGAGGTAATAACCTAATTTTTATTAAAAAAGTTGCTGATTATTTTAATCTAAAAAAAAAAATATTTGGATATGATTGGTTTGAGGGGCTAAAAGAATTTGGAAAAAATGATATTAAGCTCAACAAAAGAAAATATAAAGGAAACAAAAATTTTATAAAAAAATTAATCGAAGATCAAAAACTTAGTAAAATGTATTTAATTGATGATGATGTAAAAAATTTCGAGACCCATTTTGATAAAAAACAGAAATTTTGTTTGGTATACTTAGATCTAGATTTATATAAGCCAACTAAAAAAGTTTTGGAAATTATAGACAAATATTTGGTTAAAAATGGATTGATAGTTTTTGATCAAGCACAAAAAAAAGAATGGGTTGGTGAAAAAAAAGCTTTAATTGAATTTTGTGTGAAAAATAAAAATAAATATCGAATAATAAAATTAAAAAAAAAATTTAGTCCAGATATAATTTTAACTAAAATTTGATGACTAAGAATATTAAAATTGACAAAAGATATACAATAGGAGTCAATCAGCCTTGTTTTATAATTGCTGAGATTGGTTCCAATCATGATAATTCATATTCGAGAGCTATCAAACTTATAGATGAAGCCATTTTGTCCGGAGCTGATGCTGTTAAATTTCAGATTTTTTCCGCAAAAAACCATTATTCAAAGTTTACACCTGGTTTTAAATATTTAAAAAAAAAAAATACCTATAATCTTATTAAGAATTTAGAAATTGATAGACGTTGGGTTAAGAAATTGAAAACATATTGTGATAAAAAAAAAATTATTTTTTTTGCTTCTCCTTGTGATTTAGATGCTATAAAAATTTTAAAAAATCTAAATACTAAAATTTACAAAGTGGCATCCTTTGATATTACAGATTTAGATTTAATCAAAAACATTGCAAAAACTCAAAAGCCTATAATTTTATCAACCGGGATGTGTGATGAGACTGATATTAGAGATGCTATTAACGTATGCAAAAAACAAAAAAATAAAAAAATTATTCTTTTACAATGCACATCACTTTATCCAGCACCAAAAAAAATTGCTAACTTGCATAGCATTCAAGAAATGAAAAAAAAATTTAAATTAATTACAGGATATTCAGATCACACCATAGATAATGATGCTGCATTAATTTCTGTCTGTCTAGGATCAAAGGTTTTAGAAAAACATTTTACATTGTCCAAAAAGTTAAAAGGTCCCGATCATAAATTTGCATCCGAGCCAGTTGAGTTTAAAAATATGGTTAGTAAAATCAGACTCTATGAAAAAATGATGGGAGATGGCATTAAAAATGGGCCCAACAAACTTGAATTGGAGATGTATAAAAAGGGAAGAAGAAGCATCCATGTGAAACGAAATATAAAAAAAGGTGAAATATTAAAGAGTAAAGACATTATCTTTAAAAGACCCGGTTTAGGACTTAAACCAAAAGAAATAAAAAAAATCTTAGGAAAAAAAATAAAAAAAGATATCTTAAAGGATAAATGGATAACAAAAGATATGATTTAAGCAATGTCTTGGTTACTGGAGCTTCAGGAACTATTGGAAAAGCGATTTGTTCAATCTTAAAATATAACAAGATTAATTTTAAAAAATTATCTAAATACAATAAAAATAAAAGATTTTTTTTAGAAAATACAAAATCGGTTCAGAAATTATCTAAATTTATAAACCCAAGCTTAATCATTCATAGTGCAATAGATAATAAATTTAAACCAAATTTAAAAGTAAATATTTTGATGATGAAAAATTTAGTTGAGTTTTTTAAATGCCCAATAATTTATATATCATCAGTATCAGTTTATAGTGGATCAAAACAGAATTATTTAAGTGAAAAAATTGACAAGTATGCTTTAGATACAAAATATTCTTTAGTTAAAAAAAGATGTGAAGATATTTTGATATCAAGAAGATTTAAAAAAGATCTATGCATAAGAATGCCTGGATTATTTTCTAATACCAGAAAAGATGGAGTCATTTATCATTTAATAAAAAGATTTAAAAATAAGGATTATAAGATAAGTTTTTTTAATTTAGATAAGCAATGGCAATGTATTCATATAAAACATTTCAAATTTTATTTTATTAAAATTCTTAAAATGAAAATAAATTCCATAAATGTGATTAATATTGGATATAAAGACAGTGTATCAATTAATAAAATGATTAAAATCTTAAATAAAAAACTTCCAGAAACAAACAAGATAATGATAAAAAATAAATCAACAACTACCAAGTTAAACTTGAGTCGATTAAAAAAAATTACTAATAAAATATTTAAACTAGAAGAGGGGATAAAACTTCTTTGGAGATCAAATGAAAAATAAGAAATTGCTTTTTACTGGTGGTGGGGGGGTATTTACTGAAACAATATGGAGAGAGATGAGCAGTAAATATGATATTTATTTTGCAGACATAAATCCTAAAAAAATTTTTCATAAAATACCAAATTCAAGAAAATTAAAAATTGAAAAAGGAACTAGTAAAAAATTTATGATTTCTTTAAAATCACTAATTAAAAAATATAATTTTGATTTGATAATACCAAACGTAGATGAAGAAATTTTTAATATGATTAATTCAAAATTTAAAGAAAAAAAAATTTTTTTACCTCCTGTATCATTTTGTAAACTAGCACTAAATAAACTTGCATTTTTTGAATTTTTAAAAAAAAATCATTTAGAGAACCTAGATACATTTAGGTTAGATAAATTAAGAAAATACAACAAAAATAAAACTTATTTAATAAAACCGATTTATGGACGAGGTTCACGATATGTTAAAAAAATTTATAAAGAGGAAGATATTAAAAAATTTATTGCATTTTATAAATTGGATAAAAAAGATTTATTAATTCAAAATTTTATAAAAGGAAATGAATACACAGTTTTTGTACATACAAATAATAAAAATAGTATAATTATCCCTGTTAGAGTGTTTCAAAAAAAAGGTGTAACTATTGATGCTATAATTGAAAAAAACAACATAATTGAAAATTATATTAGAACTAAGATATTAAAAGTCCTAACTACAAAAAATTGTTTTAATGTTCAGCTTATATTAAAAGGTAAAAAAGTTTATATAATTGAAATTAATCCCAGATTATCTACAACGTTTGCTCTAATAGTTAAGTCAGGGTATGATCCATTTAATAACTTATTATTAAACAAGTTTATTTTGAAAAAGAAGGTAAAAATGCATAGATATTTAACTGCAAGATATTATTAAATAACCATGAACAAAAAAAACATACTTGTTGTAGCTTCACACCCGGATGATGAGATACTAGGTTGTGGTGGGTCAATAGACAAATATAGTAATCTAGGTTATAAAATTTATATATTAATTCTTGGCTCAGGAATTGATTCGAGGTATTTAAAAAAAAATACTTTAAAAGATAAAAAAATTTTGAATATCCAATGCATCAAAGCTAATAAAACTTTAGGTGTTAAAAACGTTTTTTTTGAAAATTTAAGTGACAATAGTTTTGACAACTATAATTTACTTACAATTGTAAAAATTATCGAGTCTTATGTGAAAAAAATAAAGCCAATCATAGTTTTTACACATAATAAGCATGATCTAAATATTGATCATAGAATAACTTTTGAATCAACTCTTACTGCTTGTAGACCATTAAACGAAAGTTCAGTGAAAAGATTGCTTTGCTTTGAGATAGCGTCTAGCACCGAGTGGGCCTTTGGAAGCTTTTCAAATGGTTTTAAACCGAATTTTTTTATTGATATTGAAAAAAATATACAAAATAAAATTAAGTCTCTTAAGTTTTATAAAAATGAATTACGCAAATATCCTCACCCTAGATCATTAAAGAATGTTAAAAATATATCAATGATTAGAGGAGCTTCTGTAGGTTTAAAAAATGCAGAAGCCTTTGAGTGCATATATGATATATCATGAATGTAGTTTTCAGGGTTGATTCTTCATCAGCTATTGGAATTGGTCACTTAGCACGCTGCTTAAAATTAGCAAAAGTTTTAAATAAATTTAAGATTCATTTTGTGACAAAAAAATTAGATGGAAATGGAAATTTTTTAATTAAAAAAAAATATAAAACTTATTTAATAAATTCAAATAATGAAGATGATGACGCAAAAGAATTTATTAAAATTTTAAAAAATCAGATAAAAGTTTCAAAAAATCAGACCTATGTGATTATGGATAGTTATAATTTAAAACAAAACTGGGAAAAAAAAATTAAACCCTTTGTAAATAAACTTTTAACAATTGATGATAGGATTAGAAGTAGTGCTGCTGATTATTATTTGAATAATAATTGGTTTTTTGAAAAAAATGTAGATTTCTTGAAATTCAATCATCAAGGTTTACTTCTTGGACCAATTTATGGACTAGTTAACAAAAAGAATAAAGATAAAAAAAAAACCTTTGTCACAATTTATTTTGGTTCAAATGATAAATATAATTTAACAACTCAAACTTTAAAAAATTTGATTAGATTTAAAGTCAACAACATCTGTGTAATTTTGGGTCATAATTTTAATTTTCATGATGATTTAAAAAGAATAGATATAAATAACAAAAATGTTAAAATAATAAAAAAATTTAAAAATTTAAATGAAATTTTTTCAGAAACAAAGTTTTTTATTGGTGCTGGTGGATCAACATCCACTGAAAGATTTTTGTATAAAATTCCATCTTTAATTAGTCCAGTAGTCAACAATCAACGATTAATTTCTAAATTTCTTCATAAAAAAAATTTTCAATTCAATTTGCATAGAAATTTATTCTATGACTACAAAAAATGGAAAAAAGCCTTTGAATTTTTAATTCAAAAAAAAGATCTTTATATAAAAAATTTAGATTATCTTTCATCTAAAGACAGTATTTTTAGAGTGAAGAATATTTTTTATGAAAAAAAAAAAAATTTTAAACTTATAAAATTTAAAGGTGAATATAAGAACATCCTATATAATTTTATTAATCAACCTGATACAATTAAATCAAGATTAACTCAAAAGTTCATAGAAATTGATGAACATGAAAAATTTGTTTCAAAAATTGATAAAACAACAAATGAAAATCTCTTTATAGGTCTCAGCGGGAAAGTTGCGTCAGGTTTTATTAGATTTTCATATGTTGGGCAAAGATTTGCATTTATTGATATTTACACCTGCCCAACTTTAAGGGGATTTTCTTTTTCAAAAATGATGTTATTCAAGGGAATAAAGCACATATTACAAATGAAAAAAGACATTGTTTTTCGTGCAAAGGTAAAAAAAGACAATATAAGAAGTGTGAATTTTTTTAAAAAATATTTTAAAAAAGAAAAAGAGAACAAGAATGTATGCATATTTGAATATAAAAAAGAAATTTGATGAGTAAATTAATACCGGTTTTTAAGATTCTTAGTTCAAAACAAAAAAAAAATTTTTTCATTTTAACTTTTTTAACCTTTATTACTTTATGTTTAGAAATTGGAGGTATTGGAATGTTTATTCCATTAATGTACTCTCTTATAGATAATGTTGATCAAATAAAAAATAATTTTTTTTTTAAAATCTTTTTTGATGAAATAGATGATGTTAATAAAATATTTTTAATATCAGCTTTCGCAATGTGTGGTTTTTTAATAATCAAAAATTTTTATTTAATGGCATTTCATTATTTTGAGGGAAGATTTATTCATGGTGCCAGAGAGCAAATATCTCATAGACTATTTAAGAAATTTATAGAAAGTGAATATAATTTTTTTATTCAAAAACATACATCAAAAATGTTAACAAGAATTAAATCAGATTTAGATTTACTTACTGGAGCGTTAACATCAACATCTATTATTTTTACAGAAATAGTTATGATCTTAGGAATATGTTTGATCATTTTTTTTTATGATCCTATAAATTTTTTAATTGTATCTTCAGTACTTGCTTTTTTTGCTTTTTTTTATTTTTTATTGGTTTCTAAAAAAATAGCATCTTTAAGAGAATTTAGACAAAAGTTTGAGGAAGGTAGATTTAAAAATCTACAAGAAGCCTTTGGAGGTATTAAGGAAATTAAAATCTTTAAAAAAGAAAAATTTTTTTTAAATAATTATCTTTTTTTTTCAAAAAATATATCAAAGATATTTGTTATTTATTTTATAATTCAGCGATTTGCAAAAATTTATTTTGAATTAGTTTTAATAATTGGGCTAATTTTTTTATTAATTTATTTTAAATCTGATAATTCTATTCAATCAAAAGATTTTTTTGCATCCATTTCTGTTTTTGTTTTTGCAGCTCTTAGATTGATTCCAAGTTTATCGAGATTAATTTTAGCTTTTAATTCAATAAAATTTTCTAAAAGAGCTGTAGAAAATATTGATGAAGAACTATCAAATCAAACTTATCAAATTACAGACCATAAAGTTGATTATCCAAAAAATTTTGAGAGTGTAAAAATTGAAAATTTAAGTATAACTTATAAAAATAGACATCAACCAATATTTGAAAATTTTAATTATAAAATTAAAAAAAGTGAAAAAATTTTAATTGTTGGTGAAACTGGATCAGGTAAATCAACATTAGTGGATGTTATTACTGGAATTAAAAAAAAGGATGCTGGTAAAATTTATATTAATGAAAATATTGAGGTGAATAATATATTTCCGCATGTTAGTTATGTTCCTCAAAATGTATTTTTGTTTGACGATACAATTTTAAGTAATATAACTTTTAGTGATGAAAATTTTGATCAAGAAAAACTTGATAAAGTCATAAAAGTTGCTATTTTAGAGACTTTCGTTAATGAGTTGCCAAAAAATTTACAAACAATAATTGGTGAAAATGGTTCACAAATATCAGGAGGTCAAGCTCAAAGAATAGGTTTAGCAAGAGCCTTGTATCATGATAAACCTATAATCGTGTTTGATGAGGCAACTAGTGCATTAGATAATGAGACTGAGAAAAAACTAATTAAAAATTTATTCAATTATTATAAAGAAAAAACGTTTATTATAATTGCACATAAATTTAAAGACTATAAAAACTTTGATACTGTTATACAAATGAATAAGTTAAATTTAAAATTTTTAAAGGGTCAATAAGATGATTTTCAATAACAAATCAATTTTAATTTCTGGCGGAACAGGTTCCTTTGGTAGCTCAATGATTAAATTTATTCTTTCAAATTTTAAACCAAAAAGATTAATTTGCTTTTCAAGAGATGAGTTAAAACAATTTAATTTAAGCAAGGAATTAAATGAAAAGAAAAATAGTTGTTTGAGGTTTTTTATTGGAGATGTGAGAGATTTTGATCGTTTAAATTTAGCTATGAAAAATGTTGATTATGTAATACATGCCGCAGCATTAAAACATGTACCTGCTGCAGAATATAATCCATTTGAATGTATAAAAACAAATATAAACGGGACAGAAAATATTGTTAGAGCAGCAATTGAAAATAAGGTAAAAAAAATAATAACATTATCCACAGACAAAGCTTGTAACCCAATTAATTTATATGGAGCGTCTAAGTTAGCAGCAGACAAGATCACTATTTCAGCTAATAATTATGTTGGAGATAACAAAACAAAATTATCAGTAGTTAGGTATGGTAATGTGATTAATTCAAGAGGTTCAGTAATACCTTTTTTTAAAGAATGTGTAAAAAATAAAAAACCATTTCCTATAACAGATAAAGACATGACCAGATTCTGGATTACCTTGGAAGAAGCTTTAAATTTTGTAATATTTTGTATGAAAGATATGCAAGGAGGAGAATTATATGTTCCAAAATTGAAATCTTCTTTTATCATTGATCTTGCAAAATCAATAAATGATAAACACAAGATATTATTTACAGGAATAAGACCAGGAGAAAAAATCGATGAAACTTTAATTTCATCTGATGAGTCTCAAAAAGTTATAGAATTTAAAAATTATTATTTAATCTCTCCTTCAATTCAATTTTATGAAACAATTAATAACTATAAAATTAACTCATTAAAGCAAATAGGAAAAAATGTTAAAAAAGGTTTTTCTTTTACATCGCAAAATAATAGTTATTTTTTAAACTTAAAAAAATTTAAAAAATATTTCAAATCAAAAGTAGAATAAAATTTAAATCATTAACTTAATTATTTATATGAAATCATGTCAAAAATGTTTATTACCAGAAACTCATGAAACCATCACATTCAAAGAAAATGTTTGCAACATATGTAATAACAATGAAAAAAAAAATGAGACGATTGATTGGGGTCACAGAAAAACTCAATTAGATAAAATTATCAGTACTTATAAGAAAATGGATAATAGTTATGATTGTATTGTCCCTTTTAGCGGTGGAAAAGACAGTTCCTGGATAGCATATTATTTAAAAAAAAATTATAATCTTAAAATTTTACTAGTAAGGTTTGACCATGGCTTTCTTAGAAAAGTTTTACAAAATAATGTAAAAAAACTTTGTAAAAATTTAGGTTTAGATCTTTTGTCATATCGACCAGATTGGAAAGTTACTCAAAAACTAATGTTAAAATCATTGATTGATAAGGGAGACTTTTGTTGGCATTGTCACACTGGTATTTATACTTACCCAATAAGAGTTGCGGTAGAAAAAAAAATTCCATTAATAATTTGGGGAGAAGGTTCAGGTGAGTATGAGGATTATTATGATATTAACGATTTAAAGTCCATCAATGAGAGATACATTAATAGAGTTGTAAATTTAGGTATAAATGCTGATGATATGTTTTTGCGGTTTAATGGAGATGTAGATAAGAGAGATTTGTTACCTTATACTTATCCAACAAAAGATGAGTTCAATAGCCTCGATATCAAATCTATTTGTCTAGGGGATTATATTAAATGGGACATCAAGCATCATGTTGAAGTGTTAAAAAAAGAAATTGATTGGAAAGGAGATATCGTTGAAAATGTACCCCCAGAGTATGATTATGAAAAAATAGAATGTTACATGCAAGGGGTAAGAGATTATATTAAATTTATAAAAAGAGGATATTCAAGAACCACTCATTTAGTATCATTAGATCTAAGAAATAAAAGAATAAAAAAAGAAAAAGCACTTGAACTTATAAAATTATATGAAGGAAAAAAACCTGCCACATTAAATATATTTTTAGATTACGTGGGTTTGAATGAAAAACAATTTAATGACATAGTTGCAAGCCATATCGTTAAACCGAATATTCATGATTTTAATAGTAACGATTGCTCAATAAAAAATCCTGATTATGATAACTATGATACTTCAGGTTCAATGAATAAAAAATATGCTCAAGAGAAATTTAAAGAATGGTTTTTAGATTGATATAAATGTTAACAAAAAGGGTAATTCCTAAAATTTTAATCAAAAAGTTAGCCATCCAAAAGGAAAATATTATTGTTTCTCTTACTACAAAAAAATTTAATGATAATAAGATTATTGGTTCACCTCTAAGTCAAGCAACAATATTTAATGATAGTAAAGCGGATGAAATAATTTTAATTGATTTAGATCACAATATTATAGATCAAGAGAAACTTAATTTGATTAGTTCAATTGCACAAAATATATTTATTCCCATAACAGTTGGTGGTGGGATTAAGACTATTGAGGATATAAGGATTTTACTTTCAAAAGGTGCAGACAGGGTAGTAATTAATGGGAGTAATTTGAATACAGAAAAAAAAATTTTTATTAAAAATGCTGTAACTTATTTTGGATCACAGTGCATAGTAATTTCTATTGATATAATCAATTTAGGAGATGGGTTTGCAATTTATGATTATAATAAAAAACAAAATTTAAAAATTAATATCAAAGAATTTATGAATAAAGTTCAAAGTTTGGAAATTGGAGAAATTATAATTACAGATGTCTCAAGAGATGGATGCAAAGAAGGATTTGATAAAATATATCTTGATCAAATAAAAGATTTAATAAAAGTACCACTAGTTATTTCTGGAGGTTGTTCTAATTTTAATGATTTTCTTTTCGCATTTAATATTCTAAAAGCAGATGGAGTAGCATCAGGTACTTTTTTTTCACAACATGATCAAAGTGTATTTCAAACTAAAAACCATCTTAGTGATAAGGGAGTTCCAATAAGACTTGATCATTAATAAAATAATTGTTGTAAAATGGAAAAAATAAGAAAATTAATAATAATTGGTTATTCGAAATTAGCTATAAGAATTTATAAAAAATTCTCAAAATCATTAGTAATTGAAATTATTTATTCAGAGAGAGAATTAAAGGAATTTGATAGAGAAATTAAACATCTAAAAAATGATAATATATTTTTGATAAAAGATATAGATAAATATTTACAAAAATTAAATAACAAAAAATCAATCATTATTTTCTCTCTGGGAAGCTCCTTTATTTTCAAAAATAAAATTATTAATTTATATAAGAATAGAATTTTTAATTGTCATAATACAGATCTTCCAAAATGGAAAGGAGGTGGAGATATTTCCTATAGAATTATGAATAAGTATAATAAGGGAGCAACTACAATACATGAAATTAGCAATAAAATAGATGAAGGCAAAATTGTATTTCAAAAAAAATATAAAGTTAATATAAATGATACAAAACCATACAAATTGAAAGAAATTGTTGAAGAAAGGGCCTATAATCACTTAATTTTGTTTTTTAACAATCTTCTAGCAAAAAAAAGTTTTATTTATAAAAAAAATAAAAACGAGAATGGATTTTACTTACCTAGATTAAATACAGACGTTCATGGTGCAATAAATTGGAACTGGGATGGAAGAGATATAAAAAGCTTTATAAACGCTTTTTCCATACCTTATAAGGGTGCTTTTTGTTTTTGTAACAAAAAAAAAGTACGAATTTTGAAAGCAAAATTAATTAAACAAGAGTTTTTAAAACATCCATTTATGTATGGAATAATTTTTAAAATACACAAAAATAATATTTATGTAGTAACAAAGAACTATAGTTTGATCATAAATAAAAAAGATATCAAATTAGAAATAGACTTAAAAGAAGGTGATAGATTATATACACCACAATCAACAATAGATTTATCAAAGAGTTTAAGAGTCATTTATACCCACAAAGGTAAGACTTTTAAAAAATGAAAAAAAAATTAATTTTAGCTTCATCCAAAAAGTTATTAGATAAAAATTATATAAATTATTCTATCTCAAATGATATTTACTCACTTAGTCATAATGATTTAAAAAAATTTAAAATTAAAGCACCTCACTCACACTGGAAATATAATCAAAAAAAAAAAAAAGATTATATATATTTAAAAAAACTTTATTATTCTGTTTTGAAAGATTTAATTAAATATTTAAATTCTTATCATTCAATTAGATATGATAAAAATCAATGGCACATAATTTTAGGACCTTGGCTTAATTATATAATACCAATTTTGTGGGATAGGTGGGAAACAGTTAATGTTTTTCAAAAAAAATTTGGGTATATAAAAAATATAGCAATGCCTGAAAATCCTAAAGATTATCTAGTCTCGGATGATTTTATAAATTTTATGGAAAAATCTGAAAGACAAGATTGGAATGCTGAAATTTTTAAATCTATAATTGATTTTAAAAAAAAAAAATGGAACCCAGTTTACAAAAAAAAAAAAATTAATAACAATCACAAAGCAAGGGAAAAACCTAGGAAATATCTAAATATAATTGATAAAATATTATTTTTTTTTCAAAAACTTTTTTTAATTAGAACTAATTATATATTAATAAAAACTAATTTTGGAAAAAAATTTTATTTTGAAGCATTTTTTAAACATTTAATTACAACAAGATTATATAAAGAGTTTGATAAAGATATAAATTTAAATAGAAATAAACTAGACAGAAAAGATAAAACTTTAATATTAAAACCAGTTAAATTTAAAAGTTTTGAAAACTATTTATCAAAATATTTAATCACAACAATACCGCTTTCATACATGGAAAATTTTAAAATAAATTTAAATAACATTAAAAAAATTAAAATAAAAAGTAAAATAATTCTTACAGCGTTTAAACACCATGAAAATGATCTATTTAAAATATGGGTAGCGAATGAAAAAAAAAAATTAGTTTCATGTCTTCATGGAGGTAATATAGAAAAAGAGTTTTTTTTTGATAGTTGGTCAAAATATAGCTATAAATATATTTCTTGGAATAAAGATAAATTAAATAAAAATCAGATCAATCTTCCAGTTAATTTTTTAATATTTAGAAAAAAATTTGTTAATAAAGAATACTTATATAAAGATAAAATTATTTTTTTGTTACCACATGCCGAATTAAAACCTCAAAGATTAGTCGATGGTTTGTTTTGTGGTGAGGTTTTAGAATGTTTTGATAGATGGATTTCATTTTATAAAATTTTAGATGATAATAAAAAAAAATTTATACATTGGAGACTCGGCCCCTTTTCTGATGAATGGCGAATATTGGAAAAGTTAAACAATAAAATTCAAGATATCAATTTTTCAAGAGAGAAAAATTTTAAAAAGGATGTTTCAAAAGCAAGATTATCTATACATGTCGATATTCAAACTACTTTTTTAGAAACTATGCATATGAATATACCAAGTGTTGTAATAATTAATCATAATTTTTGGAATGTATCAAAAAAATCATTGTCAATATTAAGAAAATTAAAGAATGCAAATATTTTGTTTAATAATCATAAAGATTTGGCTAATCATATAAATAAATATTATTCAAATATTGATGATTGGTGGGAATCGAAAAAAGTACAAAAAATAAGACTAGATTATTTACGATATAGTAATGCCTCTAATTCAGACAAAGCCAAACAAGAGTGGTTTAATTTTTTAAAAAAATTAAATTAATTAATTTTTGTTAAAAATAATTTTTTGGAATAATAATATTTGCTATTTTTTGAAGTTCATAATTTGATTTTTCATAGAATTTTTTCAATTCTTTTTTTTCATTCTTGTTAATTTTGAAATCAATTTTTTTTGTTATTTTTTTTTTTATAAAAATTCTTAATATATTTGGAATAAATCTTTTTAAGTTTAATCTATGATAATAATGATATATTTTTGGAAAATGTTTCTCATGATAAATTATTTGGTCATTTAAAACATTTAATTGATTAATTTTTTCTTTATCATTTTTTATGTCTAAACATATATTATTAATATTCAGAAAATTAGAAATTTTTTTGACAAAATTATTTTTATTGTTATCAAGATCTTCATAAAAAAAAATACGAATATTTTCTTTATCAAAATGACGTAATAATTTTTTAAAAGACATATCGTATAAATAGTTTTCTAAAAAATTCATTTCATTAGTATTTATTTCTTTTTTAAGTTTTGATATATTCAACAATTCAGGAAAACTTTGAATTCTAAAATCTTTAGAAATTTCAGAAAAAGCATGAAAATAGTATGATTTTAAAGCATCAAACTGATTTCTTATTACAAAAAAAACTTTAAATTTTATATTTTTATTTTTAAGATTTAATAATTTTTTTATCTTAATTAAGTTTTCAAAATAATTAACTTCAAAAGTTAAAAATTTTTCAGAGGAAATTAGATTAATTTTTGTCTCACTTAATTTTAAATTTTTAAAAATTAAATCAGCATTATCTAAATTGATATCTTTTTTTAAATCGATTTGATCTATTTTAGACATTATTTTATTGTTAAGAAATGGTATTTTAGATGTGTTGTGATATTTAGGACCAAGGTAATTAATTTTATCATGAATTTCAAAAATAGTTTTTTGTAAAAATGTAGAACCAGTTCGTGGGAAACCTATATGAAAATAAACAATCATTTGTAAATATTTATTATATTTGCATATTAACTTATATGATATAATTATCTTTCCATGAATAAAAAGACTTTTAGATTTGATATTCAGAGTTTAAGAGCAGTTTCAGTTCTTTTGGTTATCTTTTATCATTTTAACTTTAGCATAGGTGATGTTCCTCTTTTCTCTGGTGGTTTTATTGGTGTAGACATATTTTTTATTATCTCTGGATATGTCATATCAAACTTAATTTTGGCAGAAATAAATAACCAAAATGAATTTGATTTTTTAAAATTTTTTGAAAAAAGATTAAGAAGATTAGTTCCGGCACTTTATTTTGTATTATTTGTTGTATTTATTTTTGGGTTTTTTTTTTTATTACCTGATAGATTTACACAACTATCAAGTGATATAATTTTCAACATTTTTTTTACTTCAAACTATTATTTTTGGAATAGTTTACAAGCCTATGGTGCAATAGCTGGAATCGAGAGACCATTACTTCATACTTGGTCTTTGTCTGTTGAATGGCAATTTTATATTTTTACTTCTTTTTTATTTATTTTTTTCAGAAAAAATATTCTTAAAAATTTCAATCTTTATTTCATTTGTTTATTTTTTATATCTTTTTTTATAAATTTTTTTTTACTTTCTAATCTAATTAATTTTAATTTTTATTTTTCAGGGTCAAGATACTGGGAATTTTTATTAGGAGTTTTAATTAGATATAATCAGGATATTTTAAAATCCTTTATAACAAGAAAATTAGACAGCAAAATGATCAACCTTTTTTTGTTTGTTTCTTTAATCTTTATTATTTTTTTTTCTATTAGTTATCAATTTTTAAATGCTAAAAAGTTGCTTTTTATAACTACTATGTTTTTTGCTGCATTTATAATTTTAATGGGCAATTCAAAATCATTTTTTTCTGAACTATTTAAATCTAATATTTTGGTTTATATTGGTGCCATATCTTATTCTTTATATGTATGGCATTTTCCTTTTGCTTCCTTCTTTTTTGCAACTTCAAATCAAGAATTTTTTACCAATATTTTTAAAATTATATCTCTGATTTTGATTTTTATGGTTTCATCATTTTCTTTTTACTACGTAGAAAATATTTTTCGTAAATTTGATGTTATTAATACAAAAAAATTTTATTTTTTATTGATTTTAACTTCATTAATTTTAGCTTCATTAAGCTATTCCGTTATAAAAAATGATGGATATATTGATAGATTAAACATTTCAGAAGAAAAGCAACAGTTCATTCTAAAATTTAACGATAAAAGAATTGCTCCAAGAACATTTCCAGTAACCATTGATAGTTCAAAAAAAACTATTCTAATTTTAGGAAATTCTATAGGTGGTGAATATTATGAAATTTTAAAAGAAAATATTTATTTAAAAGAAAGATATAATATAATCTACTCACTAATTCAGATTAGATGCTTAGAAAATTTTATAGCTGGTAGAAATCAAAGCAATTGTTTTAGAAAATTAGAAATTGAAAAAGAAAATAATTTTCAAGAGAAAATAAGTTATTTAGATAATGTAGACATAATTATATTAAAAACAAAATGGAATGATAAAGATTTGAAAGATTTACCTAAAGTGATTGATTTTTTAAAATCCAAAGACAAAGAAGTCATTATTGTATCTCAGAATCCCGAGTTTCAAATTATTGATGCAGGTGTCTTCAATCCAAAGATTAAGTATAAAAATAATATTTTAGCAAACGCTTTATTTCAAAAAAGTACTGTTGTAGATAAGTACTACCTTAATGAAAATAAACTTCCTCAATCAAAAGATTTGTTAGAAATGGAAAAAGAATATTTTTCTAAAATAAATTGGACCAAACTCAATACAATAAATGGTCAATTAAAAAAAATATCTTTACATCGTAATGTTAGATTTATAAATGATCTTGAAGTTTTTTGTAATATTCAAACAAAAAGATGTGATGTTATAACGAATGGAATAAAAATTCATCATGATACAAGAGGTCATACAACAGTTTTGTCAAAACCTTATTTATCAAACAAGTTTTTAGAAAAAACAGATTTTAAAAATCTTTTATGAAATTTTTAAAATTTATTTTAGATTAAGTTATTTTTTTCTTAGATTTAATAAATAAATTATTTTTATATCTATTTAAGCCAAGTTTTTTTGAATACTTTAAAGAACAACTAGAAAAAAAATGTTATATTAAAAAAAAATTTTAAAGATTGAAGTTAATGAAAATTTTGAAAGACAATTTACAAAGATAAAAACCATAATGGAAAAGTCTAATTTTAAACTAATTAAAAAAGAACGAAATGAAGATTTTTATCAAATTTCAGATTTTTAAAAAAATGTATAATTACATATATGTTAAAAATAGTAATAAATGCTAAACCAAATATTAAGAAAAAGAAAAAAATTTGAATATGAAATAAATAAAATTGGAAATTATATTTTAGAAAACAAAAAAAAAATTAGAATTATAAATAAAAAAAAATTTCAAACCAATTTAGATATAATTGTTGATAGAAAAATAAAAAAACTGATTTTTGATTTTTTTAATACTAGAAAAGTTATATCTGAAGAAAATAAATCAAATAAATTACCTAAAAAAAATTATTGGCTAATTGACCCTATAGACGGAACAAGAAGCTTATATGGTGGATATAAAACTTATGGTATTCAATTATGTTACGTTTTAAACAATAAACCTGTCTACTCATTAATAAATTTACCAACAATGAAAAAAAATATTTCTGCAATTATTAATAAGGGTGTAAAAATAAATGGTAAAAAATTTATTATTAAAAATTCTGTTAAAAATACAATTGTTGATAATTATCCTAAACCAAATTTTGAATGTAAAAAGGTAATGGAGGCTTGTAAAATTATTAAATATATTGAAGCTGGCTCATTTGCATATAAATCAATGTTAATTGCTCTAAATAAAGCCTCGCTACTTTTTAAAAATGTGCAATTTTATGCATGGGATGTTTTTCCACAATCCTTAATTAACAAGGAGTTAGGAAATTTTACTTTTGATTTAAAAGGGAATGAATTTGTTGCAATAAAAAGACTATCGTATAGAGATGGATTAATTATATCTAATTCAAAAAATAATATCAAAAAAATACTGCAACTTTATAAATGAATGTAAAAAGGCCGGATTGGACTAAACTAATCGAGAGAAAAAAAACTAAAGTTTGGGTAGATAAGAATGAAAATTCTGATGAATTTCTAGGTAAAATCAATTTAGCTAATCTGAAAAAAATAACAAAGAATGATATTTTTTCGTACCCTGATTTAGGAAAGTTATATTTATTATTAAGTAAAAATTTAAAAATAAATTATAGAAATATTTTGATAACAAATGGAGCAGACGGAGCAATAAAACTTGTATTTGATACTTTCACACACAAAAAAAAACTAGTTGTATTGAGATTCGAACCAAGTTTTGCTATGTATAAAATATATAGCAAAATTTTTTCTACAAAAGATATTGTAATAAACTATAAAAAAAAAAATGATGAGCCCGAGATAAAACAAGATGAAATAATTAAAAAAATAAAAAAATTTAAACCTAATTTATTATTATTAGCAAACCCAAATAGTCCAACGGGCACATTATTAAATAAAAAAGAAATAATAAACATTATAAAAGTTGCAAAGAAGTATAATTGTTTAGTATTATTAGATGAAGCATATTATCCATATTCTAAATTATCTTTAATAAACCAAATAAATCTTTTCAAAAATTTAGTAGTGGTTAGAAGTTTAAAAGCTTTTGGTTTATCAGGTTTAAGGGTGGGGTTTTTAGTTTCAAATAAAGATTTTGTGAGAAAAGTAGAAAGTTTTCGACCTCTATATGAAATAAATTCTTTAGGTGCTTTTTTATTTTCAGAATTACTAAAAGACTATTCAAAAATAAAAAAATCTGTTAACAATTTGCTTCTTGCAAAAAATTTTTTTATTAAAGAACTTAAAAAAAGAAATATTAAATTTATCAAAAGTTTTGGAAATTTTACACACATAAAGCTAACCAAAAACAGAAAAGAAATTCTTAATTTGATAGGTAAAAAGTTTTATATTAGAAAAAAAGAAACGCATAATTCTTTAAAAGGTTTTTCTAGAATAAGTTTTACATCAAAAAAAAACTATCAACACATTTTAGAGTTAATAGATAGATTAAATTATGACAAACAAAAATAACTTTAAATTAGCAATACCAACGGATGCAATTAGTATGGATATAGAAACTTCATTTTTAATTGGTTTAGATTGGGGAATAAATTCTTTTGAACTAAAAAGACTTTTTAACAAAAGATTATCTTCTTTTGAAAAGTCAGATATTGAATATATAAAAAATTCAGTAAAAAAAAATAATACTAAAATCTGCTCTTTATCTCCTGGTATTTTTAAAGGAAAAATTGACTCAGATTTAACTTTGAAAGAAATTGATAATTTTGACAAGATTATAAATTATACTGAAGAGTTTAATGCAGATAAGATTATTGTATTTGGTTTTGATCAACAAGGATCTGATAACTCAAACAAGAAAAAAATCATATCACAAATAGTTTCCATTTATGAAAATTTATTAGAAAAATGTATTAAAAAAAAAATTACTTTACTAGTTGAAAATGATAGAGGTCATTTTGCTAATAATAAAGATATTTTAGTTGAAATCTTTAAATATTTACCAAGTGATTACTTTAAAATAAATTGGGATCCTTGTAATTGTATAGGAGAAAAAGACTCAGAGTTGCCTTTTCCAAATTTTTACAACTTAATTAAAGATAAAATTGGTCATTTACATATAAAAGATGCAATTAGTCATGGTGAAAAGTTTAAAAATATAATGTTAGGCAAAGGTGAAGTTAATTGGAAAGATCAAATAACAGCTTTAAAAAAAGATAACTATTCAGGCTATTATGTAATTGAACCGCATTTTGGTCATAGAATTCATAGCACTTATGATCACATTAAGTCATTTAGAAAAATATATAATGAAGCATAAAATTAAAAAAATTAATGTAGGTATTATTGGTGTTGGAAGAATTTCTTTACATCACATTAATTGTATAATTTCAGAAAAATCTTTTTTTTTATCAGCTATATGTGATTTAGATAATTCAAAACTAAATAAATTTGTTAAGAAATATAAGACTAAAGGATACCTCAATTATAGAGAAATGCTTTCAAAGCATAAAGAGATAAACTTAGTAATTATAGCCACACCTTCTGGGATGCATTATGAGCATGCTAAAGAAATAATACTTAGATATAAAAAAAACTTAATTATTGAAAAACCACTGACATTAAAAGTTAGTCAAGCAAAAGAATTATTTCGATTATCAAACAAGAATAAATTGAAAATCTTTCCTGTATTTCAAAATAGGTACAACCTTGCTGTGAGACGGGTTAAAAAATCGATTACATCAGGTGAAATTGGAAAAATCAGAATTGTAAATGTCAGAGTAAGATGGTGTAGGCAGCAAAAATATTATGATATGTCTCCTTGGAGAGGAACTTATTCACATGATGGTGGAGCTTTAACCAATCAAGGAATTCATCACATTGATTTATTAAGATACTTATTTGGCGAAGTTGACTATGTTAATTGTCAAATGAAAACAATTGGCTCTAAAATTCAGGTTGAAGATACAATTGTTGCAACATTTGGATTTAAAAATGGAGGTGTTGGTACACTTGAAATAACAACAGCTGCAAGACCTATTGATTATGAAGCATCTATTTCGTTATTGGGATCTAAAGGCATGGTTCAGATTGGTGGAATAGCAGTAAATAAGCTTGAAATTTTTACACCAAAGCAAAATGATATCAAAAAATTTTCAGAGAGTTTTAAGAGAAATTATTATGGATTTGGCCATAAGTATTTATATAAATCTATTAGCGACTATTTTTTTAAAAAAAAAGAATTTTTAATTTCATATAATGATTGTATAAAAACTCTACAATTATTACATTGTTTTTATAATTCAGCAGAACAAAATAAAAAAATATATTTTAAAAATTCGAGAGATTCAAAAAAGTTAGGTGTGAAAAACGAAAAAATTTCTAAATTGTACAGATTTCGTGAAAAATAAGCAAAAAATTATAGGAATCATACCAGCTAGATTAGCTGCTTCAAGATTTCCTAATAAACCCTTAAAAAAAATTACAAAGTTAACAATGTTAGAGCATGTTTATGAGAGGGCAAAATTAGCTAAAAACTTGGATTATCTCACCATTGCCACTTGTGATGAAAAAATTTTCAATTTTTCTAAAAAAAAAAATTACAACGTAATTATGACATCTAAAAAACACACTAGAGCACTAGATAGGGTCTATGAAGCATCAAAAAAGTTATCTAAGAAACTCGGACTAACATCAGAAGATATTACAATATGTATTCAAGCAGATGAACCAATGTTAAATCCTAAAATGATTGACAACTCTTTTTTATTTTTAAAAAAAAATAAAAAAGCAAAGTGTACAATTTTAGGTATGAAAATTGAAAGTGCAGATCAATTTTATGATAAAAATATCCTTAAAATTGCCCACAATTTAAAAAATGAGGTTATGTATACAAGCAGATCACCAATTCCTTATTGTAAAAAATTTTCAAAAAAAATGGGTGTAAGAAGAATTTATGGTATTTTTGCATTTAGAAATTTTTTTTTAAAAAAATTCTATTATACCAAACCATCTCCTTTGGAATTGTCTGAGGCCTGTGATTCTAATAGAATTTGTGATAATGGTGGAGGGCAATTTGTTGTGAAATATGATTATTTTGACTCTTTTTCTGTAGATACTAAGGATGATTTAAAAAAAGTAACAAAATACATGAAGAGAGATAAGATTTATAAAAGATATAAAATTTAATATGAGAGTTTTGTCAGTTGGGGTGATTGGGTACGGCGTAGTTGGAAAAAGAAGAATTCAGCATATTTTAGATAATAAAAATTTAAAATTAAAATATGTTTCAGATATTGAGTTTAAAAAAAATTTTACAAAAAAAAAAGTAGATTATTTTATTAATTATTTAGATTTAATTAAAAAAAAACCAAACATAGTTTTTGTTACTTTGCCCAATTATTTAGCTCCAAAAGTTACAAAATTGTGTTTAAAAAATAAGATACATGTTTTTTGTGAAAAACCACCCGGTAGAAGTGTGTCAGATATAAAATCCGTAATCAATCAAGAAAAATTGAATAAAAAAATAAAGTTAAAATACGGCTTTAATCATAGGTACCATGGTTCAGTCCAAAAAGCTAAAAATATTATTGATAATAAGATACTAGGAAATATTTTAAATATAAGAGGAGTTTATGGAAAAAGTAAAATAGTTACATTTGGAAAGAATGAATGGAGATCTTCAAGAAAAGAAGCAGGTGGTGGAATTTTATTAGATCAAGGGATACATATGTTGGATTTAATATGTTTTTTTGCAGGGAAATTTAATAAATTTAAATCATTTGTTTCTAATAAGTTTTGGAAATATAATGTTGAAGATAGTGCTTTTGCATTAATGAAAAGTGATACTGGAATTATTGCTTCAATACATTCTACAGCAACTCAATGGAAGCATAAGTTCAATATTGAAATTACACTTGAAAAAGCTACTTTAATATTATCTGGAATTTTGTCTGGCTCTAAATCTTATGGTCAGGAAAAGTTAATAATATTACATAAAAAAAACGGAAAGTTTTACAAAAAAACATTTACATTCTATAAAGATAATTCTTGGAAGCAAGAGATTAAAGAATTTACAGATATAATTTTAAAAAATAAAAAGGTATTAAATGGTAATAGTTTACAAGCATTAGAGGTAATGATAATGATACATAGTATTTATAATAATGATATAGAATGGAAAAAGAAAATAAATGACACAAAATAAATTTTTTAGAGATAAATCATTGAATTTTGAAAGTTTTTGTAAAAAATATATAGAGTATTTAAATCAAGTTCTTCAGAAATTAGATAAAAAAAAAATTGAAGAGTTGGAAAAAATTTTAGAGATAGCTAGAAAAAAAAAACAAACAATTTTTATAGCAGGTAATGGTGGTGCAGCAGCCACATCAATTACAATGGCTAACGATTTAGGTTTTGATATTTTGAAAAAGACGAAAATTAAAAAAACTTTCAAAATACAAAGCTTGAATGATAATCCATCTGTTATAACAGCTATTGCTAATGACACAGGTTATGAAAACATATTTTTAAATCAACTAAAAATACATTATAATCATGGAGATTTATTAATTGTTTTATCTGCATCAGGAAATTCGTTAAATTTAATTAAAGCTAGCGAATGGGTAAAAAAAAACGGTGGAAAAACTATCGGCATTTTAGGTTTTGATGGAGGAAAACTATTAAGAAAGTGTGATTTAGCAATACATATTTTAACTGAAAAAAATGAATATGGGCCTGTTGAAGATGTTCAACTAATTCTTAATCATATTTTTGCTCACTGGTTTCAAAAAAAATACATTAAATAACATTTAATGTTTAATAAAAGTACGATTATCCATTTACAGGATAAAGAAATCAATTTATTTGAATATATTGACAGAAACTCAGATTATTTAAAAAAAAAATATTTGAATATTGTTTTTAGAATTTCAAATTTAAAAATTTACAATCAATCGTTAAACAAAATATTTGAGTATAACGATCATTCATTATGGGAAATGTCACTTATAAATGAAAAAAATATTTATAAAAATAATTTCGTTTTTAAGACAATTAAATATTTAGCAATAAAAAAAATTTTAGATGGAAATTTAAATAAGAAAATTAGAATCAGTCATCTAGAAAGAGATTTAGCAAATATACTAAAATATGAAGTTAATAATGAGAATATAATATTTGAAAATTATAACTTTAATTTTTTAGAAATTTTCCAAAATATAGTTCGAAAAAGCTCAACATATAATCATATTTATTTCTTTTATTTTTTTTTAAAAAACTGCAACTTTAAAAAAAAAACAATGAAAAATGTTCTAAAAAAAAAATTTTTTATTTTTTCATATTTTACTCATTATGATCCAAAGAAATTTCTTAATAGAATTTTTTATCCAAAACAATGGAGTCAATTATGGGATATAACTAATCATAATGCAAATTTTATGCAATTATTTTTACCAAACAAAAAATTCAAGTTTTTTTTTCAAATCAAAAATTTTTTGTCAAAAACAAAATTTGATAATTTAAATGAAGAAAATTTTATTAATAATAATATATTTTTTGAATATTATAAAAAAGTTGTAAATGATTATAAAAATTTTAAAAAAAGAATAGATTGTTTAGATTTAAAAAAAATATTTCAAAAAAATAAAGAATATGAATTTTTTTATTTAATTAATGAAGAGTCATTTATTTCTTCGTTTTCTGGTTACATATTACTGCAAAACTTACTTTGGATAAGAGTTTTTGATGATCTTTTATCAAGTATACCCAAACATGAGTATGGTATTTTCTTGTATGAAAACCAACCGTGGGAAAAAGCATTAATTACTAGTTGGAAAAAATTTAATCATGGTTACTTAATAGGATATTCACACACAACTATAAATTATTGGCATTTAAATTATTTTAATGATCCAAGTTATAATTTATCAAATCAATTCAAAAGATTTAATCCAGATTTTATTGCTGTTTCCAGTGAAATTTCAAAAAATTTTTTATTATCACAATCTATTGACTCAAAAAACATAGTAGAAGTTGAAGCACTTAGGTATTTGTGGTTAATTGATAAAATTCATTTACATAAAGATAAAACAAAAAAAAAGATTTTATTTTTAGGAGATTACAAAGCTTCAATAAACAAAAAACTTATTAATATTTTAAATCAATCCAAAAATGATTTAATTAAATTGAATTTTGATATAACTTTTAAACCACATCCAGCTACATCAGCTAAGAATATAAATGATAAAATTGCCAAAACTAATGAAGACCTGGAGTTATTAATAGATAAATTTGAATATATAATTTCTTCAAATACGACTTCAGCAATTATTGAAGCTTTGAGTCGTGGGGTGAAAACCTTTTTATTTAAAGATAAAAATAATTTTGATTTATCACCTTTAAAAAATACTATATTAGAAGAAGAAATTGTTTCATTTTATACAAAAGAGGACTTGTTAAATGAAATTGAAACAAATAAAGAAAGAAAAAACATTAAACCAATTAATTATTATTATTTAGATAAAGATATAAAAAAATGGAAAAAGATATTAAAAATAGAAGACTAAAGAAAAAGATTAATCTTCTTGTTACGGCAATACCATTTATTCCAATTATTAAAAGGTATGAAAATGAATTAAAAAAAAGGCAAATTAGTTACGTAGTTCTTAAAAGTAAACAACAAGTTAGTGAAAAACAGTTTATGAAAATAATTCATAGATTCGATGCAATTTTATCTGGAGACGATCAAATCACAAAAAAAGTAATTGATAGGGCAAAAAATTTAAAAGTTATTTCAAAATGGGGAACTGGAATAGATTCAATTGATCATAAATATGCGAAAAAAAGAGGAATAAAATTTTTTAATACCCCCGGGGCGTTTACAAATGGTGTTGCCACTATGGCAATTTCAATGATTTTAGCCTTTTACAGAAAAATAATTATTAATCACAATGATATAATAAAAAATATTTGGAACAAATATCCTGGAGAGACACTTTTAAATAAAAAAGTCGGTATAATAGGAGCTGGTAATATTGGAAAAAAGATTGTTGAAATGCTCCAGGGATTTAAAACTATAAACTATATTAATGACATTAAAAAGGTAAATCAAAATTTTTTAAAAAAATTTAAATTAACACATAAGACAAAAAAATATATTTTTAATAGTTGTGATATAATAATAATGGCAACAGATTTAAATAAATCATCACTTAAAATTATAAACAAAAAAACAATTAACTATTTTAAGAAAAAACCTTTAATTGTTAATGTTGGAAGAGGAGGATCTATTGACAGTAAAGCTTTATTGTTATCATTAAAGAAAAAAAAAATTAAAGGAGTTTGTTTAGATGTTTTTGACTCAGAGCCTTTAGATAAAAAAAGTTTATTTAAAAAATATGATAACTGTATTTTGACTAGCCATAATGCGTTCAATACTAAAGATGAAGTTGAGTTTGTGAATAAAAATACTTTAAATAATATATTCAAAGGTTTAAACCTTAATGCTAAAAATATTAAAAAAATTTAAAAATAAAAATGTAATTGTCACAGGACATACTGGTTTTAAAGGATCTTGGTTGTCATTATGGCTTCATTTAAGTGGTGCTAATGTAATGGGCTTGTCTAATAAAATATTGACCAAACCATCACATTTTACGTCATTAAAGCTTGGAAAGAAAATCATTTCAAAAAAAGTGAATATTTGTGATGTAAAAAAAACTAAAAAAATTTTTTTAGAGTTTAAACCTGATTTTGTTTTTCATTTAGCAGCACAGGCTTTAGTAAAAGAGTCATATTTAAATCCAATTGAGACATTTAAATCAAATATATTTGGAACATTGAGTGTATTGGAAAGTCTAAGAGTTTTAAAAAACAAATGTTCAGCAGTTTTGATTACTAGTGATAAAAGTTATAAAAACCTTGAAATAAAAAGAGGCTACAAAGAAAATGATTTGTTAGGGGGAATAGATCCCTATAGTTCTTCAAAAGCATCAGCAGAACTTTTAATTCAAACTTATATAAATTCCTTTTTAGATTCAAAAAAAAATATTTCATTGGCTGTAGCAAGAGCAGGTAATGTGATTGGAGGAGGCGATTGGTCTTCAGATAGACTGATTCCTGATTGCGTAAAATCCTGGTCTAAAAATAAAAAAGTATCATTACGAAATCCAAATTCCACAAGACCTTGGCAACATGTTTTAGAGGCTTTGTCAGGATATTTGATTTTAGCTATACATTTGTCTAAGAGTAAAAAATTAGATGGAGAGGCCTTTAATTTTGGCCCTTCAAATTTAAATAATTATAGTGTTCTCGATGTTGTTAAGAAAATGAAAAATTATTGGAAAAATGTTTCATGGAAAACTGAAAAAAAAAATAATTTCCATTATGAGAGTAATCTACTTAAGTTGAATTCAAATAAAGCAAAAAAAAAACTTAATTGGAAAAGTATTTTAACTATTAGAGAAACTATTAATTTAGTGACTACATGGTATAAAATTTTTTATGATAAAAAATTTAATATCTACAATTTATCAGTTAAACAAATAAAATTTTATGAAAAAACGTTTATGAAAAGGATTATATAAATTGAAAGTTGTAATATTAGCTGGTGGATATGGGACCAGAATTTCTGAGTATACGAAAACTATTCCAAAGCCCATGATCAAAATTAATGGAATACCAATTATGATTTACATTATTAATCATTATGTATCTTATGGGTATAAAGATTTTTATATCGCTCTTGGATATAAGGGACATATAATTAAAAAATTTTTTAAAAATTTTAAAATAGAAAATGTTAAAATAAATTTAATTGATACTGGTTTAAAAACAATGACGGGTGGTCGTCTCAAAAGATTAAGCAAATTTTTAAAAAATGAAACATTTTTAGCAACGTATGGAGATGGGTTGTCCGATGTAAATTTAGATAAATTAATAAATTTTCATAAAAAAAAGAAAAAATTAGTTACCCTTACTGCCGTAAGACCACCAGCTAGATTTGGGACAATAAAGTTTAAAGGTAATAAAGTTTCTTATTTTAAAGAAAAATCAAGCTTAGATGAGGGCTGGATAAATGGTGGCTTTTTTGTAATGGACTCAAAGTTTTTGAAGTTTGTTAAAAATGATGAAACCTTTTTAGAGCGTGAACCATTTGAAAAATTAACAAAAAAAAATCAACTTTCGGGATACAAGCATAAAGGTTTTTGGCATTGTATGGATACATTGAGAGATAAGGAAATATTAGAAGCTAAAATTAAAAGTAAAGAGCATCTTGAGTAAAAAAATCTTATTAGCAGGCGGGACAGGTTTTATAGGGTATCATTTAGCAAAAAAATTTTTAAAGTTAAAATGGAAAGTTACTAGCGTATCAACCAAAAAGCCTAAAAAAATTCGAAAATTAAAAAAAGTAAATTATTTAATTTGTGACATTTCAGATAAAAAAAAATTATCAAAAATATTACCTTTAGATTTTGATTATGTAATAAATCTAGCTGGTTACGTAGATCATTCCAATAGCATTAAAACAATGAAAAGCCACTTTTTAGGATGCAAAAATTTATCCACGATATTTAAAAATAGTAGAATAAAAAAGTTTATTCAAATTGGCTCATGTATAGAATATGGAAAAAAAAAATCACCTCAAATAGAAAAAAAAATTAATAACCAAAAAATATATTCGGTATATGGTAGTGCAAAGTTAAAAAGTACTAATTTATTATTAAAATTTAATAGAGAATTTGATTTTCCAGTTACTATTCTAAGATTATATTTAATTTATGGAAGTCATCAAGATCCAAATAGAGTCATCCCAATAACAATAATGAAATCTATATATGATGAAAAATTTGACTGTTCTAAGGGCACTCAACTAAGAGATTTTTTACATATAGATGATTTAGTTTTAGCTATTACAAAGTGCTTAAGATCAGACAAAAGTATTGGACAAGTAATTAACCTTGGATCAGGAAAGCCTATTAAAATTAAAAAGGTTATACAAAAAATCTGTAATATCATTAAATTAGGTAAACCACAATTTGGAAAAATTAAATATCGAAAAGATGAAATAATGACATTATATCCAAAAATTAATAAAGCTAAAAGATTGTTAAACTGGAAACCCAAGATCACTATTACAGAAGGATTAAAAAAAACAATAAATTTTTATAAAAATTCATGTTTGAAAAAAAAATAAGTGTAATTGTTAATTGCCACAATGGTGAGAAATACTTGAGTAAATGTATTGTTAGTATTCTAAATCAAAAATATGCAAATCTCGAAATTATTTTTTATGATAATTTTTCTAATGATAGAAGCAAAGAAATT
>ENA-UOXV01001444-UOXV01001444.1-marine-metagenome-genome-assembly--contig:-NODE-1444-length-33164-cov-23.514331_pt1 | contig 33164 bp, 58 predicted proteins | sample MGYA00238165_ERZ766961 | MGnify/ENA primary metagenome ERZ766961 (study PRJEB28924, sample SAMN03173240) | marine metagenome | biome: Marine; feature: Water; material: Subsurface seawater | place: North... | reverse complement strand
CATATGCATCTTGTTTTAGAAAGTCAACATATGGTTTAATATAATCTGACCAGATCTGTTGGCCTTCAGCCTCTTGCGCAACTGGAGCGTATGCATTTAAGTAATTATATAAAAATTCTTTATTCTTTTTCATTTTTTTTAATTAATGTTTCTTTAAATCTTTTACGATATCTTTGCGAACTATTTATAAATAATTTACTTTCTTTTCCAAGATATACAAGTGTGTATATATGATTCAGGTATTTTAGTTTCTTCCATTATATTAATTCGTTCGACCTCAATTTCATGTGTTTCTGAATTCCACCCGTTAGATTTCAAATATTTAGCAACTCTTTGTCTACGTGCTGCTGCAGCATTGAAATAAGAGTATACTCCTTCGGGATTTAGTATTTCTGATACCTTTCTTGCAAATAACAACCAATCTGGTCTATCAAATGAATAGGTATCAAAATACACACCGTCAAACTTAATTTCATTTTTTATAAAATCATCAATAATATCTAGCCAATCTCCTTCAATTACACTATACCCACTAGATCTAGCAGTTTCTGCAAGTTGTGGATGAACCTCTATAACTGTATGCTCTTTAGGATTATGAGATCTTATGTAACCGTCAATAATACCCATACCATACCCTACATTTAAAATACTTCCATTATTTTGAGTTACTAGCTTTGCATCCAATTCCATAATTGGTCTTTCCCACCCATGCATTATAGATCGATTGTATGTGGGTTCAAGATCGGCTAACTTTAAAATGTCTTCATTGGTTGATTTAAGAGTGCCTCCATCATTAATCACGTCCGAGTTTAACCATTTATTTAAATTATTATTCATTTAAATACCTTTAAGTTCTTTAAACATCCCCCGGCGTCTCATAAATTCTTTAGAATAGAATTCTAAGTCTGCTTGCGTTAATGTAAAACATTGTGGAATATTATCCTCTTCATTTGCTATCCAAATCTCACCACCATCTGCTTTAATGCCAGTACGATCCCAGTAAGCTATGAAGTAAGCACCACATTGTAGAAAGTAGTCTTGGATCCAATCTTCTCTTTTTGGTCTACGTGAATTTTTATAGTCAATAATCTTAATTAAGCCATCTGTCATTTCTGAGATATTATCAACAGTTCCTGCCCAACCACCGGCCTTTGTAGTCCACAAAAAGGTTTCAGCTTCCATAACTGTTTTAACTCTATCAAAATAGTCTGCACTATTAAAATAGAATTTATAGAAGAATTTCCAAGCTTCTGCTAAGTAGAGTGCTCCGTTCTCTTCTTCACTGAATTGATTAACTTCATCATCATCCTTTGCAAGTGCTTTTAGATCATTAAGTCTTTTAGTAGCATCACCTTCAGTAGTTTTATAAAGTTCAATTAATCTGTGCATAATTGTACCTCTATTCATAGAAAGCGTCGAAATACGATCTGCCTCTGCTTCACCTACTTTTTTACGCCATTTGTCTAAACCGGATTTATCTTTGGTTTCACCCAAAATAGTTGTAACCGAAGGTAGTTTTGCTATTACAGTTTCACCTTCAGTTACTTGATAAAAACGAAGTCCATTTTCATGGACTCTTACTATTTGATATTGATCCAATTTAGTTTAAGATTAGGTGGGTGAATTTATCCCACATTGCAATCCACAGATCGCTATTTACATATATAAATTTATAGACTAAAAATAAGAGCCCTCCTACAAATGTAGTTTTAACAATATTACCTAAAACTGGCAACAAAGACAGTTCATCAAATACTGGCCACAAAATAACTAAATAGGATGCAGTACCAGATACTTTTTGAATTTGAGGATAAACCATGTCTGCTAATCCAATCTGTAACATAAAATTACCATATGTTGATATCTTGTTAAGTACATATGCTTGTTGGATTTCACCGGAAGCACCTTGTACTTCTTCTGGTAAATTAACTATACCATAAATTCGACCTAACCAATCAACCCTCAATTGAAAGTCTTTATTTAGTTGATCTTGATATTGATTGGCGGTTCTGCGAAATATCCACCAGACTCTTACATCTCTAGCGAATTCTCGCCAATAGATAAATGTATTTAAAAACCATTTTCCCATGTTAATTAACTTTAGTAAATTCTTTTAATTGCTGTAGTGTTTTCATACCATTTGCTTGATCGACAACATTCCCATCTTCCATATAAAATATAGCTGGAATAGATCTAACACCAAATGCCCTTGACATTTCTTGTTCTTCTTCGATATTAACTTTTACAACTTTAACATCAGTTACTTCGGCTTCATATTGTTCTAACTGTTTAGACAACATTCTACACGGCCCACACCAATCTGCATAAAAGTCTACGAGTACTCTACCTGTTTTAATTTCTTGTGCTTTCATATATTAATAGTCTAATGACCACTCTGTTAATAATTCATTATCGGTTAATCTAATATATGTATCGAGGTTTACATTGATCGCTATTTGACCTTCCATGGTCAAGATTTTAGTGAATTCTACTGAATCTTCAAATCTTTGTTCAGCATCGCCGTTATACATATCATCACTGATTTTAATCAGATCTTCAATTGATTCTTCTTGAATCCAAATTTGTATGGTCATAACTATTGTTTAATTATTATATAGTAAATTATAAAAAAGTTTCATTAAATCTATTTTTGATCTCCGCAAACTCATCTTTAGACATAGCTAAAAAATCTTTAACACTAAGTTGAAGCAATGGTGATTGTTCACTTGGCATTGACATTATTTTATTTGCTATTTTAGGTTTATGATCTATGCCTGCTAAATATATTTTACATAAATAACCATCGGTAATCATTTGATGTGGAAAGGTTTCAGTGTATTCCGTTACTTCACCATTCATCACTTTTTTAAAATAACTTAATCTGATTTTGGTCTCTTCTTTAGCGGCTGCTTCTACTCGGGGTATTATCCAATCTTTGATTTCTTTGCCTTTATTTAGATCTAATAAATATTGTTTTGTTGGCAATTTATATAAAGCATTTGTCATTGATACATCTAATAACAATCTATGTTTATTTAATGCGATATCATTAAGCTGATTGAAATCAGCTTCAATTATGTCCCAATCAGTGGTTTCGTCCCAATTATATTTGAGTAATATATCTAAATCCCATGTGTGGGCATTCCATAAGATTCCACCATGAATGTATGATTCATACTTCTCTAATATATTACTGACGTCCACGTCCTGTAAAAACCTAACTATCTTTTCATATATCGGTTTAGTCCACTTTGTGGTAGTCGTTACTGATCCTACTTGATATAAAAAGTCATTCATTTATTTTAAGAACCAACTAAAGGTTTTTTTAATTATTGTTAATTAAGTACTTTTTATGTATGCCGATGGACTTGGTAATCCACTATAATAATCCCAATCCTTTAAATCATCTCTGTGTATTGGTGTATTCCATTTTGGATCATACCAAAACCTGCGACCATTTGAGTCCATTCGGGTGTCCATTTCTTTATTACCATAACACAACATAAACTTTTCTTGAATTGCATTTGCACCAAATGGATTATCCCAATCTTTAATACTACCACCGCCCTTAGCATACGCTAACATTGGAATATCTGTACATAATTGAATAATTTTTGGGAATTTAGCTAACTGCATTTTAGCTGGCAAAAATGGATTAACTTCACCTAATCGATAAATAATTTCAGCTCGAAGATAATTACCAATTCCATTAAAATATTTTTGATTCATTAAGACTTCATATAATGGCTTATTAAATGCAGCCTTAGTCAAATTAGTCATAATATTTAAAAAGAATTCTCTGGGATCTGTGGTCGGATCCGGACTTCGGTCCTCATTCCACTCAACGCCCTGTTTCCATTTACCAAAGCGCCGAGCATCTACAAAAGATAATGTGGTACCATCTTTACGATAAAACTTTAAGTGTGAATGTTTCGGTTCTTGGCCAGTGTTAGTAACTTGAAAATGACCACTCATACCCATTGTCATTCTAATAGGAATACGTTGATCGCTATCATCATCTTTAATATACATTACAATTTCCTTTCCTTTGCTTTCGGCTATAATCCTAAAGTATTTGAATGGAATGTCCAACTCTTCACATTTGTGTTCTGGGTTCTTTTCAACATTAACATAAATCATACCCTTTGAGTTGTGATTTACATAATCTGCTGTTAATTTAAGTTCTGCTAATTCAGGCATTTTCTACTTGTTTTGAGTTTAATACTTCTTCGATATAGTTTGAAAAATCAACATAGCTAGTTTTTCCACCAATATTCCATGTAGTTAACTCGTTGATAGTATATTGTACATTATATGTTTTCCAATCATAAAGCGTAAATATCTCTCCATTGAATTCAAAGATCCATTCAAATTGAACTTTACCGTCTCCACTTTCTTGACTGTATGTTGGCTGACCAAATGCCTCGATTAATTGAGCATATGTGGTATTGTGAAGATAACCCTTAAGAGAGGTTCCTGTTGAGTAATCTTCTTCTTGACTTAATTTTTGTAGAATATTTTTCATGTGTTTATCTTTTAATTATACTACTAATATACACAAAATAATTGACATAAAAAAATTATTTGGCAATTATTTTTGAGTACTTATCTCAAAACTTCTACAAAGCCAACTTTTTTAATATCATTAGATTCAACTCTCATTACCAACCGATAGACAAAGGTTGATTCACTAACATTAGAACCCCACCATGTACCATCCCAATATTGATTGGTATCTCTTGTTTCAAATATAAGTTGACCACTACGTGTATAAACTTCTAACAGGTAATCTGAAACCGCCAATGTATCATCAAATATAGGTTTCCAATAATCATTCCTCATATCACCATCAGGAGTGAAGGCATTTGGAATATGGACTTCTTGTGCGAATGCAGTTGCTCCAACAAACATTGCCGCTATTACTAATAACTTTTTCATCTTTATTTACCAGTATATCTGTTAACTTCATCAATACAAATGCAATTCTTTTCTCCATAGATGTGACCATTAGGAGCAGAGGTATGAACCCAAATTTGCTCACCGTTCTTATCTACTTTATGAGTATTACAACTCCATTGCATACACGTTTTCTCACAAGAAGAAAACAAAACACAGGCCGTTAAAAATGTAACAAACCCGATAAAACTAATTACTACCTTTTTCATATTATTTAAATTATACTACTAATATACACAAAATAATTGACATAAAAAAACTTTATTGCGTTTATTTTTAAAAAAGTTTATTCTCTACCATGGTGCAATAAACTATATTCTTTAAAATACTTATCTAAAAGATCATGCCATTCTTTGGTTGACATTAAAGTACAGTGTGTGTTTTCACCATCTGGAAATGCATTAGATGAAAGTCCTTTAGGAATTGTAAGAATAACAATACCATCATCTACTAAATATGAAGCCATTTCAGTTAATATATCATGCATTTCATCCATCGGTATATGTTCTAAAACTTCCGTACACATAATGATGTCATATTTACCAGTTGGTTTAATGTCATAGAGAGGGTGCGCTGGATCATAACGATAAAAACCTCTTAATTTTTTACCAAAATATTCTGTAGCGGACTGAGTTCTTTTACCCCGAATTGGTACATCCATGTGCCAGTGTACTGAACCACCACAACCAAAATCAAGAATAGTGGCTGCGCCCCTCTTATCTATTTCGTAATCGAGTTCATCATAAATCATCATAATACCGCCACCATCAAATACTGACTTTTTATTAATAGTGGTCATCTCGCCCTTTCTTAAAAAAGGTTTACCATCAAATATGTCTTTGTAATATTGTAAATATTTACTCATTAACCTGTTTTATTATATTATGCTTAACTGGCAGTCTATTATTATATTTATTTAACTTAATTTGTTTCATAAAACTAAAAAAGCATGAGACTAAAAATTCTCAGGCCAATTATTTTACAGTTTTTTTACTTCATACGGTCAACATTATGCGAATCCTAAATATACATACATTAAAATTCAACGATATGAAATCTTTATTACTGTGTTTATTACTGTGTGCTTCATTATTTTCTCAAGGTCAATCAAAAGACACCTCAGAAAAATATACAATAGAACTCGCTGCTAACATTTCACACTACAGTTCGTTATCAATTAGTGTAGAAAAAGAATTTACTTATGGTAAATGGAAGTTTGGACCAAGAGTAGAGTTAGTTAACCTATTTGCGAATCAACCATATCTAGGCGAAGACTCTGCTTATTTTATGAATGCACAATTAAGAATTAGATTAGTACAGATAGAATATCAAGTAAATCCTCACTTGAGAGTAGGTATTGCTCCTTTTTGGATGCTTGGACCTTTACCTAAAAATGGTTTTTATAAAACACCTTCTTCGATCTATGCACATATACAACTTAAAGAAGGCCTTTCTTTAGAAACTAGTATTACAACATCCAGTCAAGAATTAATTCAATTATCCTTTAGAAAGACGATTTAAAGAATCCGTCTCATCTTTTTTATTGTTTCATAAAAAAGCCCACCGATTAAGGTAGGCTTTATTAGTGTATTAATAGGCGATTCCCGAGGGGAATCCTTTTGCTAAAAGACTACAGGTATCTACGTCTAGACCTTGCTTAATCTTATATCCTAGGGTAAGGACCTATTGTGGAGAATAACGGAGTCGAACCGTTGACCTCCTGCGTGCAAGGCAGGCGCTCTAGCCAGCTGAGCTAATTCCCCTAATAAGGGTTTTACCCTTATTTAGTTGTCCAATACGATTAAGTTAAACTCTCTCGGTTGGTACATAATTATATATCAATTATGCATTACTAACAAAAGCCTCCTGTGAAAAAAAAATAAAAATAAAAAAACTCATTTTATTACTTTTTTTACAGAAGGCTCTGTTTGATAAAAAAGGAAGGGACGTGTACTAGAGTATACCAGCTCTAGAAGATCATCCAATTGTATTGATTACTGCATACCAACCAACTTTACTTTTATTTCAAGTTCATCTCAAGACTGTTAATCTCGTTGATGCGCCAATTCGTGTGGCTTTAGTTGTACCTTATCCCCTATTGGATAGGATTATTCGGTCACTGGGGCAAGATTTCCTCTCGGGTACTTGCAATGCTCTTGGAAAAATAGGTTTGTATAGTTTTCCTGATCTACCGCCATCTACTATTTCAAGTCTTAATTACTCACTTCTGCAACTAAGTCAGAACTTGTCTGATGTCTAGCGTGCCTTAACCCCTCTTTCCTCAGGGTTTATTCGGCAATACACTCACATTATCGATGATCAATCTCTAATGTGCCTTCCAATATTTTAAAGAACGTTTCCTTGGTACTTTATATACCTAGGCGTTGTTTGCTGCACTAACTGCAACTCTTACGTCTTGTGCTAAACCTTTAATAGTTTGCATTGCTTTACGAACTCTTGTTCCCGCTGCTTTGTTTCCTTTTTCTGTGAATTTTGCTGCATCCTCTTGGATGTTAGTTAATTCTTCCTGAATTTGATTTAATAGTTCTGTCATGTTTGTGTTTATTAATTGTGTTTATTAATTATACTTATTATATAGCCTAGTTTTGTTTTGTTTCAATAAACTAGTAAAATATCTATTCCCACCATTTTTCAATATTTTGTTCCATTAATTTAAATAATAATTTTCTGGCACGATCATGATTAATATGACCAATATTCATTGCAATCCGTTGTTTAATTTCTAAAGTGTCTTTGCCATCTAGTTGAAATACACCTTCACCATTCATAACTCTCTTTTCTATTAATGGATATTTTTTAATGTAGCTATCAAAATCTTCACTTAGTATTCTAGACTCCCAAATACTATAACCCTCTTTATCAGCAGGTTCGAACCAATGTTTTGTTTTATGATAATCAGAGTATTCTGAACTATAAAACTCATCTTGAACCTTTTTCATTAGTCTGACACATGTCATCATCACTTCAGCATCCCTCTTGGCCCTGGTATGAATATCTCGTGAGCCGATATATTTTGACTGAGCCTTAATTTTATGCAGCATTATATTAAAGATGTAGTGAGAATCCCAGTGACGATCTTTCCAAATGACAGGTGCCCAATAAATAAGATTTTTGATGCCTCTTTTAAATTCAACGTGCATGTACTTTCCCTCTTGACTCCACCATAAGGGAAGCCATTGGATTTTTCTTACAATCCACAGTTTTTTGGCTCTCTCTTCAGCCCACTCGTCAAATATGTCTTTTTCTGGTTCCATCTTATTTTAAATTAATCTAAAACAAAATTAAAGTCACTTGAATACTTTTTCTTCAATTCCTTTAAAATTATTTCAGCATATGTTTTAGCACCCTCTGTTGTTGTATGCGATTTATCTGTTGGAGAATAAAAGTCTTTGGCTTTTTCTTCTCCAAGTTGGTTTAAAAAGTCTGATAAGATTTCATTAGTGTCTAAATAACCAACTCCTGTTTCATCAGATATGTCTTTCATAATTTCAGCATACTCGATTGAATATGTTCTTTTATGATGACCATTTTCCCAGGTGTTTCTTGGTATTTGACTTAGAAAATATAACTTAACGCCTTTGTCTTTAGCCTTTTGGGCTAATTGTCTTAGATATTCTCCAAATGTATAAACTTTAAACTCAACTTTATAATGTTCGTCATATACTATTTCATATTTATCGTCTTTTCCTGGCAAGGATCCTCTGGCTCCAAATCCACCAAAATCTGTCCTTGATAAAGGAGATCTCTCTAATGTGCCAAAGCAAGCTAATAGAATATCATTTTCATTAAGCTTAGATATTGTTGAATCGAGAATATTGCCCTTACGATTAAAAAAATCTCGAATACCCCAACCCACAACACATTTATTATAACCAGTAAATTTAGTAATGTCTATGTATTCATTGACATACTCTGCCCAGCCAATTGTATTATCACCACATTGTCCTGCTTTAGAACCAGATGTTGAATCACCAATAATAGTTAGCTTCATATTAATTATTTTATATTGTTACAGCCGTACTCTTCTCTAGTTATTCTATATTTACTTAAATTTTTCACACTCTATTTGTCCTGCTAACTGGTATGCTTGCCATAAACTAGATACTGCATCATCTATATGTTTACCAATCTCCGATTCTATTTTTGCAACTGGATGTTGTTGTAAATGATCATCTGCCATGGACATCACAACATGCAATCTATCTAACATTTCATGATAATGAAACTTATCTAATTCTGGCTTGCTCATATGTGCTTAGATAAAATACGGATTTCTTCTTCTTTTATCAACGCATCTATGTCACTCCAACATAGTTCAATTTCATGTCGTTCCGGACTACCTTCTTCAATTTCATCAATACACAATTGAATTAATCCTTGAACATCTGATTTAAGAGATGGATATTTTTCCACTACTTGATTCGCGTAATCTATTAAGTTTGTCATTTTTTTAAAAGGTTAAATTTTTAATAACTTGTAAAGTAGCCCATGATAAAAATGTTATAGCAATTATGCCGTATACAATATCTAATATGGTATAATTACTTTCTACTTGTCGTTGCGATCGGCCTTGCCAGTCTTCTGGGTTCCATTCTTTTTTATTCATAATTAGTCTATTTTAATTCTATTTTCTAACTCTTCTAACTGTTTTTCTAATCGTTCAATACTGCCCCAAATAATACCTGCATTAGGGTCAATTGCTTTAATCTGTTCTACGATTTCTTTTTGGCGACCTCTACTATAAAATCTATTCTCGATAGCACTTGCTAATTCTTGTAGGTGTTCTGGCGCATGAATACTGATTCGTAAATCATAATCAGACCATTTAGTTTTCCAATCAACAAAAGCAATGCCTTTAGTAAGCTTTCGTTGTAGATTGTGTAATCTTCTATTACGAACTCTAACAATACTTCTATCGCTTCCAAATACATCCAAGAATCGTAAGAACCATCTCGGACACCATTTTGGACGAGCTTCATAATCTAATGCAAGAACTAATGGATAGAGTGATTTAAAGTAAACACTGTTCTCATTCCAAACTGAAGTTCCTAAATAACCATACTTCTCAGCAAAATCTTTAGGAAAGAAGATATATCGTAAATCACCCCATTCCAAACTACGAGTATGAATCATACCTTTCTTACGACCCTTCCAAAATAAGAATGAGTATTTCAGACTAGTTAGTCGCTCTTTAAATGTTAGTGGTGTATAAAATTTATTATTACGTTTCATATTGTTTATATAAATGTTATGTCATTAGTTTCAGGATCCCAATCTACTGTTAATGGCCTATTCACATATTCATATCTTTCGTTTAGGATCGAAGCATTAATAAAGTGAGTACCGTTATGGAATTTATAACCATAGCCTCCGTGAATATGACCAAATATATGAATCTTTGGCGGTTGAGCATCGACCTTAACTCTAAGCAATTCACAACCTAAATCTCCTTCATTATATGGAGGTCCACTCACATCTAAGTGTCCTTGTGGAGGTCCATGTGTAATGAGAATATCTGTGTCTTTTGGAATTTCATCCCATGTCTCTTTTAGTGTAATTCCACACCTTGGCAAATTAAAAGCCCAATTGTAGAATTCTGGTTGCCAAGGACTACCATAGATTTTAACAGACTTATCAGTATCTAAGTTATATAGTCCAAAAAGCTCATCTTCTAAATAGATAATATTAGGAAACTGATCCAATATAGCTTTAACCTGATCTGGCTTATTTTCAAAAGCCCTGTCATGATTACCAGCAATAAATACTTTTTTATCATACTGCTTTTGACTTGTAAACCACTCACAAAATTCTTCAATTTCATAATTGACATAACCACTGTTCATAATGTCACCTGCATGAATTAATAAGTCACCGCCCGGTAATTGACCTTCCAATTCCCAATGTTTGGTGTGTGTATCTGATATAAATGTTATTCTCATTTTTGTTTTGGCTTAATTAAGCAGTCTACACATATATTAGTTAGTGTTAAACCGCTTGGTATTTTTTCACCGCATATGTTACATGTATGATGGAAGTCTTCGTTGTCCATTTTAACTAAATTCAGTTGAACTACTAACTCGAAGACCATCTACAATTTTATCATAGTAGTCAGATGGATTACTCATCCAGCCCATTCTTTCATTCTTTCTAAAGTATTCTGCGTCTGCAGACAATCCATCAGGTTCTCCCCAAGCGAATGCCATGTCTAAGAATTCTTGTGGGTCCATTTCCTCTCCATACTCATTGACAACTCGACCGCTTAGGACAAACTGGATTAGTTCTTCTTTAGAACTGTAGTACTTATTGTCATTAAAGTTCCAGCAGAATTTCCAACCACTACTCCGCTTGCCTAAATGAATTGCTGTTCCTTCTAAGAATTTATCCCATGGACTTTCACTGTCCCAAGAGTCCTCCTTAACTATTTGAAATTCTCGCTCAATAAATGATGGCTCCATTGTAAGATCCTTTACAGTCTTAACCAGTCTTTTTCTTTTGGCCTCCATTTCTTCAGCCGTCGGTATTCTTGTGTAATTAGTACCCATATTTATTATACTTTTAATTTATTTTTTGTTTCTATTACAATCACACAGAAGTATTGTGGTGACGCGTGTACAAGTGGTTTGGTTTTCTAATGGTCCTAATCTTTCCTCTGGCTTAAAGACATTTTTTATATGCTAGTTTTTTGATTTAGTTTCATACTTAATCTTTTTTTTAATTTCAGCTTGACCTTCCGGTGAGAAATTGTGTATAATAGCTCGCAGATCGTCCTCTTCTAATGTGTAAATATAGTCTTTGTTAAATGGAATCTTCTGGTTTCGGCATATCTCTTCAAATTCGAGAATAAGATTTGCTTTAGTATTTAGACTGTTAAGAAGTTTACGTTCGCCTGGTGTTAGATTTTTTTCGTTATTTGACATTTTAGTTATTTTTGTAAGATTTAATTGTATTACGATAATTGGCAACCGATTTTGCCAGTAGATTAAGACGTTCTTGTGGATCATTGATCATCAAGCGTTCAGTTACTTCATATGGATGCGCACTGTATTGACTGGTGTGTTCAACTCTACGTGTTGGATTCAGTTGATAGATAGTCTCGATGATTTTACCAGTGCGCCAAGAACGAGTCTTATAGCTTCTACGAATGTAACCGGATTCATACGAAAGATAATCACATTTAGTAACAGGATCATGATAACAAACTGTACCATTATCGGCTTGGCGTTGTGAGGTTAACTCAATGCATTTAAGTGTTTCTAATTTATTCATTTTTTTAAAAAATTATAGTTCAAAGTTTTCTTGAAGTTCTTTGATCAGAGTTTTGATCTCTTCTTTATTAAGAGTAATGTGAGTAAAGAAGTCTCCTTGAGATCTCATTGTTAATTGTACTTTCATACCTTCTTTACCTCCACTGAATCTTGTCAATGACATTTCAGTGTTTTCCATTTCATTTGTCTTTTGACTGTGAAATTGACCTTTAAGTGATTTAAGTTCTGTTGACATACTGTTTGCTTTTAATTATAATACTAATATACACAATTCCGTTGACATAAAAAAATATTTATGCGTTTATTTTAAGTTAAATCCATACTCGTCATAAAGGGAGTGGTTACCTTCAGCATCGTACTCGCCGTCATTCCAAAAGAACTGAGAAGCAATAGTCTTATTATTACGTTTAACATAAAACCAAGTAGCCATTCCCATATCATCTTTAGTGATTTCTACACCTTCGATAGGAAGAGTATAAAGAAGGTCTAAAGCTTTCTGATTTACATTTTTACGATTCTCTAAAACAGACTTAACTGCCTGTGGGTTTTCATTCTTAACGATGTTGACTAAAGTGCTAATGTTATGCATGTTGTTTGTTTTTTAATTACATTATAAATATACACAATTCCGTTGACATAAAAAAATTTAAACTAAAATATTTTCACTTTTTTTAGCTTTAATGTGCTTACAGTCACCCCTAAAGAAATTCATTGCTGGGCAATCACAAGACCAAGTACCATTAGTCTGTGTTACTTCATAGAATTTTCCAGGTTTAGACGATTCTACTTGCCATGACTTATTAGCAGTTTTAGTGATAATGGGCTCGTCTTTGGGTTTAACTACCTTAGTACTCTTACTAAATTTAATCTGATCTCTAGTAGTACCCTCTGGTACTGGGTACCATCCCGGGCAAACATAATAACCTGTTAGTGTTTTAGCAATGCCAAAAACTTCGCCATATTGATCATGTGGAGGAAATGTATAAATCTTTTTCATAATTATCGTTCTAGTATTACAAAACTGCCAAATTCTCGGTCAAAGACTTGCAAGAGGTGCTCATAGTCACCACCCATCATCTCGTTAATTATATCTTGAGTTTGACCTTTATCCCAACCAAGTTGCCGGCCAAAGTTTTGGGCCATGCTCATTAATGCGTATGCATTACCACCAGGTCCGGTCAGATCAATGATGATAGGGCTTTGTCTTTCTTGTTTTTGTCGTATCATGTACTTTATCTTTTAATTATACTACTAATATAACAAAAAAAAGCCAAACAAAAAAATGTTTGGCTAATTATTTTTAAAAAAGTTATTAACATTCTTCTAATATAAACTTGCGATATATTCGGTTACTCCATAATCAAGTAAGATGTATTTCTTACCATCTATTCCCCAGTTTTCAGGGTTATAGAGATCGCAGTTATTAAAATTAAACTCTGGAATCATGTTTTTGCTACGGATAACCACGCGATTTGGTATTGATGAGACTGTATTATATCTTTTCTGACAAACAATACCCATCCACATCCATTTTAATTCTGCTAAATGAGTAACGTTATTATACTTATCCCAAATCTTCTTTTCATTAAGTCCTTGTAAATATCCCTTTCTACTTACGGGAATCTTAATAACTATATTCTTTAGAATAATAACGAGTCTTGTTGAATATTTCATATTAGAGTTTAATCTTAAACTCCTTTAAGTATTGACATTTTTCATAATCTTCTTGCTTTTCAAAATACCTCATCATTTCGTCAATCTCATCCAATTCTGGTTTTTTACCAGGTTCTATAAAAAAGACCGGTAGCTTATCTTCAGGAAATTCTTCATCTTCATCAATAACCAAGTAACATATACACATTAGTATTTGTTCAAAGGTAGCTTCACCCGATATCAGTTTATAACTATTTTCTATTGATTGCCCGTACATATTTACCAGTTTTTCTTGTGTTGATCATCATCTACCCATGAGAATAATCGAGTCTCTTCGACATCATGTAAAATAATGGTTTTGTCAGTTACCTTATTATCATAAAAATATTCATAACCAAATAATGCAACATCTGTTTCCATTTTTTCAATAATTTTATTATTGAAAGTTTTACAGCCATGTGCCCAATAAATTGTATCATAGACTGATAAGCATTCTAAAATTATTCTGCTATTTGGAGTAGAACCATATATTGTACAATCAATCAGAGTATTATTTTCTTGTGATGGTTTCATACCTGCAAAGAAAGTATGTTGTGGTGAAAGTTGTGCACATATTTCATTGAATGATCTAATAGGCTTAGCATCTAAATCACAATATATTCCACCAAAATCTCTTAACAATAGGAGCCTAACTCTGTCTGCAATAAAAGCCCATTTATAAACTTCAGGTTCTTTTACGTAGTTTTGTAAAAATGGATCATCTTTGTATAGATCATTAAAAATATCATCATGTGTCCATAATTTATATTCCCAATCTGGATGCATTGCTTGCATCTCTTCTCCAAATCTTTTACACCACTCTGGCGGTTCTTTATAACCAATCCAAACCTGATGTATTTTCTTAGGTATTTGCATAAGTATTATTTTTGGTTATTTATCTCTCCACCACACTAATTCACTATTAACTGAGATTGCTTTTATTTCTGAATCTTTGATAATAGCATTTATATACGCAACAGTGTTCTTGATTTTATCATACGCTCTAATTGTTCCATCATAATATTCAACAAGTACTGTTGATCCGCCTGGAATTAAGCTTTTAGGGTTTGTTCTAAAATCATCCGATACATAATATCCTTTCATAATTTATTATACTAAATAATGTTATTGTGTTTCACATATTTAAACAAGTCTAAAATCATAGGACATTCCATTCTTTCTGGGTGCCATTGAACAGCAATAATTTTAAGATCTTCATCTTCAATCGCTTCTGGTATATAATTACCTTCAAAAGACATGTGTGTTACTTTAAAATTATCGGCTATAGTAGAGCACCATTGATGGTGTCTTGAATTAACTTCAAATAAAGTGTCATCTAAGCTTTTAACATAATGATACTGTGATTCTCTTTGACTGTGATCTGCATCATCTGAAAATTCATCGCTTTGATGATACTCAACTACCATGTCGGCCAGGTCTGATACAGTTCCACCAAAATAATGATTCAGGATTTGCATGCCTCGACATATACCAATAATTGGCTGCTTGGCTTCTAGTGCCATTTTTATCCAACTAAGTTCTCTTTGATCTCTTTCAATATTTTTACCAATATCTGCACCACCACATAATAATAATGGTGCATCAATTTTTTTATATCTAAGATCTAATATAACAGGCTGGTATCCCATCAATTCAACCCAGTTAATATAGGTTTCCCATTCTATTTCACCTTTTGGTGGTGCGACAAATACTTTCAAAATTTTAAATGTTTTTAATACCCTAATAGTATCTATTCATTTTTTAAAAGTCTCTGGCAGTTTCATAAATGGCTTTGATCACTGGAAACCTCAATGAATGTGTACCATTCATATTTTAGAGTTTGTTGCTTTTAGACTTTTAGATATCTTATCCTTGGAAGATTGACTATGTTTTTTACCTGTAAAATGAGCGTTGTTAGGTCGCTTAACTCCATACATTCCATTAGCAGATCCTTCTTGTCCACCTCTTTTTCTAAGTTCAATATTATTTTCTAACAATACCTGTTTGATTTTATCTGTTCCCATATTTAAATCCTTAGCCATTGCAACTAAACCCAACCCGGTATTATACATTGAAATTATCTCTTGCCTAGTATCTTCATCAATGTGTTTAAAATTAAAATGAGGTCTATCATCTAAATATTCAGCTAAATTCATATCTGCTGGAATATTTATGTGCTCGAATCCAACAGACCTGTTAAATAAAGTTCCGTTTTCATCAAACTCAATTCTTCCATATTTCTTAATTAAGTTGTATTCTTCAATATATGCTTCTGAGTTTGATAAATTTTCAACTAATTTAATTATTTTAGGAGATTCTAAATTAATTAAAAAGTCCTTAAACAATTTATTCCAGTGATACTCCTTTCTTACCCAATGTGTATTCATTCTATTATTCTTACCCTTTCCAATGTATTTAATTTCATCAGTTTTAGGATCAAGATACGCATATATATAATAATCTCTCATGTATTATATATCTACGGTCTCTTCAAAATATTCTAAAAATCTCTAATTCCTTCATAGATACATTTCATCACTGGAAATCTTAGTGATTCTTCTCCTCTCTTATTTTTAGTAGTTTCAAAATATTGAATGGTTACTTGTTTACCAATAATTTGCTCAGGATTATTGAAATAGTGTCTACGTTGCTCATGGTTAAATCCACTACCAACCTGAACTCGATTTCCTTTATGTTCAATAATAATATTCTTTAACATCAATTCAGAAACCTCAGCACCATCTACAATAACCCGATGTACATCATTCTCAAGATCAACCACTACATATTCTGCATCGTGCATTTGTTTTACCTTAAGTACTTCATCGGATCTTTTACCTTTATATGTAGTATCTTTACGCAACATAAGTCCTTCCCAACCTTCTTTTTTAGAGTGTTCTAATAAGCTGACAAACATATCATCTGCACAAATAAACTGATCAAGAACTGAAACACCCATTAAACCATCTGGCACAATACTTTCGATGTTTGCAATACGTTGACCAAATTTTGTAGTTGAAACTTTAGATTCAAACTCTTTAATTGTCAAATGGTCAAAGATGTAATAATGAGGTTGTTCGATTGTGTGATCTTTACGTTTGATTTCTTTCATGATGCTCGTGAAATCTTCATTTCCATTGGCATCAATCATACAAATCTCACCATCGAGTACAGTATTAATTAGACCAAGCTGACGAATAGGAGGTTTAAGATTATCAAGTGTTAAGAATTCATTGCCAGCTCTAGAAAAGAATTTAGGCTCTCCATTTCCGTCAATAATACAGATACAACGACAACCATCTAATTTACGACTAACAAACCAACCGTCTGACCACTTAACTTTCTTTTGAGTTTTCTCATCGTAAGCTTTAGCTAGAGCAACATCAAATGTTGGAATCAATTCTGGGATTGCCTTGTTAATCATTGATGCTGTCGAACGAGTCTTTAGATTGCGATCAATAATATTAAAGATTAGCTCTTCATATTGTTTGTTCTCTAAGACAAATCGGTTAACGTTGGCAATTGCAGCATGACCTGTACAAACTCTATCATTAAGGTCATCTAACAGTCCGAAGAAATCCCCGTATGTATTAGGATGGCCCAAAAGATCCGAGTTCTTTTTACAATTAGCTGAAGTTATCCCATACTGCTTAAAAGTATTGTAAGTGTAATAGAGTGCTTTGCGCACTGAATCATATTGTCCATATTTTTTAAGGACATTTAGCTTATCTGTATTAGAGTTAGTTGAATTACTCTGTTCAACGAAATCGTGGATTAATTGAAAGTCTGTCATATATTTTATTTTTAAGCGAATGTGTTTCTTAGTTCTTGAATTTCTTCTTTTGATTCAAAACCAATAATATGGTAAACTTCATTACCTTCACCAAAAATTGGCTGTACAAATTCAGCATCAATTAACTCGTCCCAAATCTGAGCTAACCAATAGTTTTCAACATACTCTACATTATTGAGCATATCAGCTTGCATATCTTTGAGATCATAACCCTGACCATATCCATATGGGTTGATAATTTTAGCCAATTTTTGAGCAGGCTCTTCGTCCTGTAATGCGTTGATAGAAAATGTGATCTCTTTGATCATAATCTCTTTAACGTTTTCATTGTACTCATACATCTCTTTAGACCAAGGTTTAGTGATCTCGATGCCGTGTTTGTAAATTTTAGGTATTGCCATTTGTTTATCTTTTAATTATACTACTAATATAACAAAAAAAAGCCAAACAAAAAAATGTTTGGCTAATTATTTTTAAAAAAGTTATTAACAATTTAGAGGCTCACCAACATGTCTAATAATTCTTGCTGTGGGAACATATCAAATTTATCCTTTCTTGTATTGGTGTGCGTCCAAACACCCTTTACCTTACCATAATATGCATCTGCATTAAACTCAAATGCTGCAGCTCCATTTTCTTTAACCAATGCCGGTAAGCCAGCTCTAATATCAATACCATCTCTTTCTGCAATAAAGTGCATCCAAAGTCTTAGTGATTCTATTTGAGCATCAGAATATCTGTGCCAATCTTTAAAACCTTTAAATGGTTTTGCTAGGGTTACTATTTGATCTTTATGTGCAATAGTTCCAGCATATGTTTTACCATCCTTGATATAACCAAAATTATTTACTTCAATTCCTACTGAACAATTATGCATATGTTGAGATCCATTCTTTCCAAGATGCCAACCATATCCACCTTCTGGGAATGCTTGAACCATCACGCCATCATATTGTGTATCATTATCATTAACCTTCTGTCCGCCTAAAACAAACTCAGTTGCCACTCTTCCCCTGGTGTCTCTTCCCCACGAGTCTATTGTTTTATAAGGGTTATTCCAACCAGCAGTGTGGTGTAAGAATAAGTATTCTTTTTTTGTTGGACCTTCTAAATATTCACCCTTTGGTAAGAAGTGTCTATTAATTATTAATCCATTTTCTGTTGTGTAAACTTTTTCTGAATCATCAGTAGTAGCAAGACCCATAGCATCCCAAGTGGCAGGACCCACAATACCGTCAGCAGTAAGACCATTCTTGGACTGCCATTCTTTAACTGTAGCTTCAGTTCCTGAACCAAAGATACCATCTGCTGTCGTACCCAAGAATTCTTGTAGCTGTTTAACTTCATTTCCTCGTGTTCCTTTTCTTAATATCATACATCATCGTTATTTTTTTCACTCATTTTTTCAATGAGTAGTTTATCTTTATCAGAGTCTTTAAACCAGTGATCTATCACTTTGCTAAAGGCACCAATGAGAGCTCCTAATAATAAGAGCAAGATTTCTTTCCATTCGCCAGAAATCTCAGTATCTGTATGCATTGCATGGCCTATCCCAACTATCACACCAAAGAATGATAATACTATAATGAATGACATTATAACTCTACCGACTAGCATTCTTTTTATTATACCTGTAATATCCATTTTAAATTAATATTTTTTTACCAGTTCCTAGGATCTAATTTCTTTTTAGTTTTCTTCTTTGCATTATTTAAAGCATCTGCTGCATCTTTTAATCTTAAAGCTTCTGCTGCTGCGTCTGTTTGTCTTTTTAATTCAGCCGCTGCTGCATCAGATTGTCTTTTTAATTCAGCTGCTGCTGCATCTAATTTTCTTTGAGCTTCTTCAGCTTCATCTTTTAATCTTTGAGCTTCTTGAGTTTTAAGTAATTCTGCTGCTGCATCAATCGCTTTATTGTTTGTTTCTACGATAGCATCATAAGCAGGATCTACATCAACGGTAACAGTTCCTTCAGTCTTTACACCTACAATAAGTGCTAAGTTTACTGAACCTCCTATAGTAATTGGTTTACTATCTTTGTTCCAATCTGGAACTTGATAACCACCGCCAATAGTTGCACCAACTTGTGCTCCTGCGGATACTGATGTGTTATTAGTTGCAGCAACTCCTAGTGCTTCGTTTGTGTAATATGTTTTCGTACCAGCACCTGCTTTAGCTCCAGCTATTGCACCACCCTCAAACCAACATCCGTCAGTACCTACATTAGCTTCACCACCTGCCCAAGCATAAAGTTCTGCATATGCATATAGCTCAACACCTGCTGCATGGTCACCATTTTCCATTTCTGCTTTTAAAGAAACCTCAGCTCTTAATTTTGCTTCTGCTACCGCTTCTATATAGAGATTACCTTTTCGGTAACCAACACCATATTTTGCAGATGCATTAGCTTCTGCTTTCATTAAAGCTTCACCTCTTAGAACAGTACCATTTGGATCTGTCCACTCACCTTGAGCATTTACATAGATTCCAGCACCTGCTCTGTATTCTCCATTCAGACTAGTGTCTGTGTTGTTTGTTCCACCTTCTGCATTAGCATCAGCTCCTGCAGATGCTCCTAGGTTTTCATCACCTACTGACTTGTTTATTGTGTCTGCCATAATTTTTTATTTAGTTTTATTTAATTTGGGTAAATCTGGTAAATAGTTCGATGCCATTTCAAAGAAACCATCTGTAAGCATAGATATCATAGCAGATCCTGTAGTAGCAAATGTTTCTTCGTCTATTGCAATAATCTCTGGTGTATCATCGTTTGGATCACCAACTGCAGGCCAAGAATATTCTCCAAATCCATAATCATGTGTAATCCAATCCTCATTAGTAATATCAACCTTTAGTTTTTGTGCAACTGTTTTTACTAGAATTAGTCTTGTAAAGTGAGTTCCTGCTTCGTGTGCAATCTGTTCAATTACAGCAGACATAGAACTTACGTTTTTTGCAGCTCCACTTAATCTTGTACCGTTTGTCCAAAAGAAAGAATCTTTACCACCATTCATTATATTAACTAATCCATAAATTATGGCATCATTTTCAGATTCTTTTCCTGCAGCAACATCTTTTTTAACTTCTTCTTCTGGGAGACCAGAAAACTTTTCAACATCATCACCTAAAGCAAAAACCCCAGTAGAATCATCTGATATAGCCATAGTAACCGATTGTTTAATTTTCTCGCCGAAAAGAGTAGAATCTTCCATTGTCATTTCAAACTCAAAGTCATATTTCTTAGCGAAGATTCCTTCACCTAGTTCTAAATCAGTAGTAGTCCATTTAAGATCGTATGTTCCGGGGATTGATATATTGCCTGGTTTAAATGATCCAGCTTCTTCGTTAATTGGCTTAGCTTCGTTAACAAATTCCTCGTATAGTTTTATGTGTTTCACAATGTATTTATTTACTTTTTTATTGCTAGTCCCCAGACATGTGCTGAGGTAAATATTATATCTTCTAGTGTATAATATTTAGATAGTTTATCTAACCAAAATTCTTTATCTTCAATGATTAAATGTAGATTTCTGCCATCAGCCAATACACCCTGTGCTGGTACTAAACAAACCTTAAAGTAAAATATCTTATTTGTTTTTTGATATATGTGATCTAGGACCGCATCTAGTTTTTCAGGTTCGATGTGTTCTAAAACATCAACACAGATAGTCATATCACTAACAGGTGGATCCATTGAAAACTCAGGTCTTGCAGGTTCATATTGATTAATCTGAAACCCATGGTCAGGAAAGTCCTTATTAATTGAAATTAAAAAATCAGATTTACCAGATCCATAATCTAGTATAGAATTACAGCCGTGTAGTTTTGCCCAATCGTGGATTCTTTTTTGTGAACCTATTACTGCGCCACCCCATGGCCTTTTTGTCTCGTGTTCCAGAAGTTTTCTGTACTCATCAGAGACTACATTGCTAGGATCAAACTCATTGATCATTATTCTTGATTATTACCTTTATTGCCCCAGATTTTATCTACTGACGCAAGTCCTAAAGCACCGAATGCTAAAGCAGCAACTGCATTGATTAGTACAGGTGAAGGTGCGATGTGTTCATCTGTAAATTGATTGGCAAATAATGTCACACAAAGTGATATACCTGACAAAATACCGATGAATCTTTTTGATGATGGTGTACCCTTCTCGTCTTTTAGCAAGCCAGTAATCCAATTAACAATTTTTTTCATAATAATTGTAATATTTTTTAGCAAGAAACATACGTATCTCTTGCTTATCATATATATCTTAGTTTTCAAAATATTTTATTTGAATGAATCGTTTCTCATTGAGAATTTTCTTTGAACATCTAATTTGTTAAAGAATGGATTTAGCCTAACATGTGTACTATTAGCTCTTTGTAAAAAGGTTGCAGATTCACATAAACATGCATCTGCTGGAAATGCTCCGTGTTTTTTAATAAATTCTAAAACATCTTTTGCACCCTTGGGTTTCATGATATATGCATATGCACCTCTAAAAGTATTACCTGTAATTGCATTGCTTTCATAGAATTTACTAGCAGGGTGTTTGTGTATACCGGGTTCATAATTTTCTATACTGGCATTATATGCATTAAAATGCTCTTCGCCATCTGCAGAACTACTAAATGGTAAATATGAATCTAAATGACATACTCGATCAATATATTCTAATAAATCCCTAGGATCTCTAACTACAACTGCATCCTGTTCTAGGATTAGAAATGGTTCATCTTGTTCAGCACACATGTCCCATAACATATAGTGACTTGCTAAACAACCAATAGTACCATTAGTCCAGTGTTCCATTTTAACATATGCAGATGGTTTAATGCCATATGACTCTAAGACATTAATGCCCTTTGAACCAACTACACCATCAAATAGTTCGTATTTTATATTGAATTTATCTAGCGATTGACCGGCTTCTTCTGCCATCTTCACTGAAAAATCATTACCGCTTAAATAAATTATGTATGTCTTCATGTATGTGTATTATCTAACCTATGTATCATAGATTTATTACAATGAATTCCAAAAGTTTCTAGGTGATTTAATCCATTTTAACCAAATGAATGGAAGCTCTATCAAGAGTTTTGTGATAATCCAGTTCTTTAGTTTATCTATGTTTGTCATATTGGTAAAAATTCGGAGATATAGCGTCTTAATCGCTAGACTAGTTAATAATTTGTGGGTGTTAACACGTTTCCAAATATATCCATTATCATAAATAGATTTCGGTTAACACCATCATATTCAGTAAAAACGCCTCCAACAATAAAATCAGTTGAGTTTATTTGTGTAAAAGTCCATATTGCTCCTGTTGCGCCAAAATTTCTATCAGTTGTTCTAGATGATGATTCGGATGAAGCAAAATTAGTATTGAATGAACCATCTGGATTAACGATTAACATGTTGTGATAATAGTTAGAATTGGCTGAATCTCTAAGTATAGTTTGACCACCACCGGGACCACCCATTGCTAAGTAATCGTTATCAAAGAGTTTAAAGTCTCCTGTAAAAATACTTCTCGGGTAAGAGTATTGGTCGAACGCGAGATGATCTAATATAGTACCGTCTTGCCCTAATTTATAGACCCCGTGATGTACGTTAGTTACCTTATCACCGTTAAAAAAGTTTTCATAATAATATGGTCTACTAGTTGCAACCCATAAATTATTACTGGCATCTATTTCTATTTCTGTTGGAAATGAAACTCCTTGGCCATGAATTCTGAAAGCTCCTTTAAACGTTGTTAAATCTCGATCGCCATTAGAATCCCAAGTCCAAATGCCGCCAACTGTGGAAATCGTGTTATTATTAGTAGGATCAGTTGCTGTTAATTTTCCAACTGCCCAAAGTTTATCATTACCGTCAAGTGCAATATCTCTAATGTCTGCCGCAATAGAATATAATGGATCTATTGAATCATATGTTCTTTTAATTGTGCCATTAGAGTTAAAATGTGCAACTTTAATTCCGCTATCAAATACAACTACTAACTCATCGTTTTTAAAGTCACTTGCTTCAGACAGAGTAACGTTTTGTGATATTTCAGATCTAACATTCTTAAAAGTACTATCTGTTGTATCTACTGCTCCGGTTGAATCTAAGATTACAAATCCAGGATGTAGATTAGTATATGAATATCCGCCAATTGAAGGATCTTGAATCAACGCAAATTTTGTATAAATAAGAGCTATTCTACCATCTGAAAAAACATAAATCTTATCGGCCCACTGCTTTTTACTAGGATCATGAAGGTATATTCCTGCTCCAGTTGGATTAAAGGTGCTGTCAAGCGTCAAATCACTATTTAATCTAACTATATTTTCAACACTAGTACCATTATATGAATCAAAATCTCCAGAGACAAGAATCTTACCATCTGACTGAAGAGCGGTTGAATAAACAGCAGATCCTTCAAATCCAGAATAGAAACCAAACGCTGTAGGATCTCCGACTACTCCTCTTATTATCTTTTTACCAATTCCTCTCGTAAACATTAAACTGTATGTGATTTTATGTAGTGGACCTCAAGTTCGTCGCTAGTGTCTATATCATATGATAATGCGTCAAATGTAATTTGATTGTTAGATACTAGAGAAACTGAATTTGACTTAAGTCCATTAATATAAAGAACTACTAGCTCTGAATTATTATCCTCGACGTCATATGTTAAGGTCAAAGACCATGATCCAGAAGAGGATGAGATTGTTTGATTAACAAATGTCTCAGAGATCATTGAATCCTCTGGTAGGAAATAGTTCATTATATCCCTACTATTTGGTATTTCTGATGAAGAAGCCGAAGTCCAGGTTATGTTAGAACTAAAATCCCGTATTTGTTTTGATTTTAAAAAAGCCATAATAATAAAATATTTTTTCTTTATATATCAAGAAAATCCAGACTCTCCTTGTCATCCCTCCGCCGGTGACCTCCAGTTCTACCCTTGGAATCGAACTAAGCTTATTAAAGTGATCCCTCAGGGGCTCGAACCCTGGACCCATACATTAAAAGTGTATTGCTCTACCAGCTGAGCTAAGAGATCAATAGTCGTCCAGACGAGACTCGAACTCGCATGCAACCAATTACCCTTTCTACAAGGTATAAGCTTGAGGGGATACAGGACGTGCTTTGGTTGTAGTCAATACTGGACTCGAACCAGTGACCTCCTCGGTATCAGCGAGGCGCTCTAACCAACTGAGCTAAATGACTAAATGACTAAATGTACTCCGTAGGAGAATCGAACTCCTATTTTTAGGATGAAAACCTAATGTCCTAACCGTTAGACGAACGGAGCAAATAAGAGAGATTTCGGGTCTTTCGGGGTTTCTGGTTTGCCGACCTTACTATAAACCCTTTTTCAATGGTGTCGACCTAACAGCTTCACTACCTCTCTTATATACTTTGGGTAGAATCAGAGGCCTTCTGTCTACCGAGACCATCTTACTTGAAATTAATCAGAGGCCGATGGCACAATTTAATTAGTGGCGATCTGGACGAGACTCGAACTCGCGACCTCCTGCGTGACAGGCAGGCATTCTAACCAACTGAACTACCAGATCAAAATTTGCACCTAATGGGACTACTTAGATGACTAGATTTTAACGGTTTAGTTTCCTCTAAACAAACTCATTAGTGTCTTACCACATAAAACCAAAAGTCACACTACTTGGTGGGGTTGTGTCATACCCATCTTTCCAAGACCTCACTCGTTTCTATTAATGTAGGAATCGCGAGGCTGTATCCTCAGTGTTTAAAGACCACTACGTCTCGAGATATCCCCTATCTCAAAGAGCCTCTTGTCGGATTCGAACCAACGACCTGCTGATTACAAATCAGCTGCTCTACCAACTGAGCTAAAGAGGCAATTTAATACTTTTTTTATTTTTATAAGGAATAAAGAAACCTCTGTACACCCACCAGGATTCGAACCTGGGACCTACGCATTAGAAGTGCGTTGCTCTATCCAGCTGAGCTATGGGTGCATATTTAGGGGGCTTCACTCCTTTAGCGCGCTTTCAGCATCAGAGTCCCTACCTAAGCAGTCCGTCGACCTTTTCCCTAGGATATTACGTTTAACTCCCCCTTTGTACTGCTGGCCGGAATCGAACCGGCACGGACATTACTGTCCAAGGGATTTTCATACCACTACAGCTTTCGCTGCCAGCTTTCGCTGTTTGGGGTCTGGACTTTCTCTCAACCATATCATTACTGACTTAGGCCACTCCTATTAAGTCTCTACACCTTCAAAACTATTTCTAGTTAAGCTTGGCTCGGGATTGCCATTTAAAAGGTTTCCCCGAATTTAAGAGTGTATGCAACATAACCTTTCGGCTATGAGGCTCAAATATTTTTGCCACGATATGTTGGAGTTTGACTGTGGCAATTAGGACAAAGTATTCTTAAGTTTGTTAAAGAATGATTTGTTCTATTACCGTCAATGTGGTCTAATTCTAATGATATTGGATTATCCATCCAACTACTAATTCCACAACTTTCACATTCATGCTCTTTTAAACCTTCTTTTATCAATCTAATTCTTAATTTACCAGTTTGATAACTAGGGTGTTTACCTTCTAGAATTTCTTTCAATTCTATTTTATTTCCATTATGTCTCTTGTTAATTCCCTTACCGGATTGGTTAGGTTCATATACATTTAACTTGATGGCCTTTCTTTTAAAGGTATTAAAATGCATTGTAAGTTTTGCTGCGGCATCAGCCATTGACTTAGCCTCATTACAAGCTTCAATAATTTCTTTGTCTGTGTGTTTCATATATTATATATCTAACACGACATTAAAATTTTCTATCATGACTATCAACTTTCGTTTAAGTCCCTCATGTCTACCTATTTCATCACAGCAGCATCTTTTAATTTCTTACCAATAAATCAAAGAACTCTCGTTTTCATTTGTTACACTTATTATATTGAGCAATATGTGTTAGTTTCACTAGCTCCAGAAAAATATTTAATTTTTTGGATTAATATCCCATATTTTCTGCGATGATTGATTTACCTCGGCGAATACGGTTCTTAATAGTCTGAAGTGGCAAATTATATTTCTCTGCGATATCTTCATACTTCATATTGTTAAGTAGGCGATCTTCAATAATACCCTTATACATTGGTTTAAGATTATCGATATTATTTAAAGCCAACTCATAGCGATCTGTAAGATCTTGATCCTCTTCTAACCAATCAGCCTCTGTCTTAAGCTCATATTCAATAAGCAAATCACGAGCTGATGTGTGTGCATATTGATCAGAGATCTCAATACCATATTCTTTCATAGCATCTATACTATATTTACTATTACGCTGACGAATCCAACCTAGGCACTCATTAAATGCAATACGATATAACCATGTTGTGATTTGATATGATGGATCATATTGATCAATCTTAGTCCACATCTTAGTCAGAGTATTCGTCAGGATGTCATCAGTGGCTTCTGTGTCCTTAACTACATTAGCAATATAGTTACGAAGGCCTGGTTTTACTCGCGCGTAGAGCGCATTGTAATCACGTTCTGATTTAGACTTGATGAAATTTTCTGATAATTCGCGGTAAGTGATTTGTTTTGGCATATGATTCTTTTTTAGTTTTTTATTATAAGGCTAATATAACACTTTTTTTTGAGACTGGAAAACTTTTTAGCAATCTTTTTTAAAAAGTTATTAACAATTAGTGAAATAGTGACATTGCGCCTGCAAGAGACTCTTTTGTTGCTAAATGAAAACTTGATGGAATTGGGTTAAGACTCTCAGAGTCTTTATACTCTTTAAGAGCTGCACGTATAGCGCCTCGTTTAGTTTTAGCCCAAACTGTATTCCAGCCGCCGGCTTCAAAACTAAACATGTATTGTTTTTCAACAAGAACTCGAGGAATACGTTCAGCCTCATTAATTAATCCACTAGAATTAATCTTATTTAGGATTTCTATCGCGCTGTTATATTTCGCACCGCGGCCGACTAAATTCTCGATATAGTCGGCTAGTGCTGATTTTAAAACTGATTCTTGTTGTTTGTTGATTTTGATTTGCATGAACTCTACTTTAGGTTAACTGTTTTAATTATACTACTAATATACACAAAATAATTGACATAAAAAAATATTTACACAATTATTTTCATATAATTTGCAATTAATTAGAAATCAGAAAATATACCTAGTAGCTTTTCAAGTTCCTGTGGTGTGTTTTCCCATAAATCTGTTGAAACATTAATAATTCTACTCTTAGGATCTGACTTATGTCTTTTTTCAGGATAACCTATAATAGACCAAGATTTACTGGATTTTTTAGGCCATGCTCCAAGAGGCCAATAAGATAGTGAACAATTAATACTTTCTAAGAAAGTCACACATTTAACAATAGAACAAGTTGAAGGTAACATGTTTCTGTCACTAAGAGTTAAGAGTGCTTGATCTAGATCCCCTTCTAAAAATCTAATAGTACCATTTAATCTATTTAGACTATCTTGTGCGGTTTTTGGATCGTGCGCAAAATTACCTAGATGATACACAGTATCTTCTGGCTTTACCACAGTATTCCACTTTAAGATCAAGTCATTTGTCATTTGATCAACATCAGTATAAGACCTGTTGTATTTCTTAATAGCACCAGGGCGACCTAGCTGTAGATTAGATGTTACAAATATTTTCATGTATTATTCAACTATAAATTTAATATTATATTGGTCCCATAGTAGATCTACGAATTCTGTTTCGTTTACACCACCTTGGGCATTCTTAATTCTTTTATCGTCTGATGTATCTACAAATAGGTACAGGACGAAATCATAATGTGTAGAGTAAATCATAGACTGGCCAATGCCAGATCTAAGATCACTACCTGCATGTCCCTTCTTAAATTCAATGGCAATTTTAAGGCCATTCATTTCTAGGATCATGTCGGGTCGGTTTTGAGTACCCATGAACAAGATATGAGAAACTGTAGTATTTACGTTACCTTCCCACTTGAGATTTTTCTTAACGTAATCTTTAGCTACACCTTTCTCTTTACCCTCTTGTTCGACAATATAATTAGTCAATGATTCCACAAGATGAGGGTAGATAAATTGCTTTATCTGATCCTCATTCTTGTGTTTGTAATCAATGGTGCCAAAAATATCGTCGTGGGTTATTGCTTCTGAAACCAGATCAATAAACTCAGTTCGTTTTTGACTCTTATTTGCTCGATTCATTAGGTTCTGTTTCTAGCTCAGGCGTTACAGTTTCAACGTTTTTAAGACTATCTAGTTCTGCATCAACCTCTGCTAATTCAGCATGCAAATCATTAAGCGTTGAATTCATAGCGCTCAAGTCTTGCATTGCTAAACCTACCGCTTCACCAATTTGTGTTAACATCGTGATGAATCTGCGAGCATTCTCAATACCTGTACCTTCTACATTAAGTAGAGCTTGGTAAAGTGCATTCAATTCATGACCCCTCAATGAGATAACTGGTTCTGCGTCTGTTGCTAATGCTTTAGACTGTGCCTTGAACTGATCGTATAAAGAAACTACTACTGCAGCGTTTTGAGTTTTCCATGTGTAGCTCTTATTAAGATGATCTTGTACGAGTTTGATTGATTTAGCGTTATCAAATTTTACGTCGAATCGCTTTTGAGCTGCTTCAGTTTGCATAGCATCAATTTCTGTAGCTAATTCTCTTTGTTTTTCTTGTAATTTAGTGTTCATTTTTGTTATTAATTTAATTATATTTATTATTTATCTTGGTTAAAAATCTGCGTTTGTGATCCTAATATCAAAGTCCCTAAAGTCTTTAAATTGTTCATCGTCAGTATTCATGCGTCTCATTATAGAGTCATTTATATCGTTTCTGTGATTAAGTCTTTCTATCCTAGTCTTTCTATCAATATCTAAATAAACGACTGCACATCGACTTCTATATTGTTCTGGTAACATGTCTAAACCGTCTTTACTCATAATCATCACGTCTGCTTCATTAAAATCTTCTTCTGTTTGACCATAATACCAACCATTGAATTCCATATACTCAATAAACAAGCCTTGATCAATCATAGTCAAAAACTCATCTTTATTGACAAAATGATAATCTATACCATTTTGTTCATTAACTCTTGGTGATCTTGTAGTATGGCTCACGCCTATTTTAAATCCTTTCTTTTGCAGCTTCTGTTTTAAATGATCTTTACCAGAGGCAGCCTTTCCTACGAGTATTAATTTCATGTAATTTATATAGAGGTTTTTGGTTTTGTTTATTTAAAAAGTCTATTAGTTATAGCAAGTCCAATTTTTTGTAATGTAGATGGTTTTGTTCCCCATAAAATAGCTTCTTCTAAACCCGATGACCAACGATACATAGGCGTTGCCAAGAATAAGAAGTCCCAATTGTCAATGGTAAACTCTTTTACGTTTCCGCCATTAGGTAGTCTAAACTCTATAGATAATAATGAATATGGCCTAAAATCTTTTACTATTTCAAAGAATGTAAATCCCCAGCAACCATCACCGTCATGTAAAAAGATATCTAATAGATTGAACTTAATATTCCATCTGCGAGTTCTCCATGCTATTTTTTGTAATAATCCCATTATGCTTCTAATTTATGTAAGTCTGTTAGTAATATAGAATATACTTCTTCGCATGATTCTTTATAGAACACATCAGTGAAGTCTTTCATGTTGTCATACTTAGAGTATAGATATTGTCCAAATCTCAAATCTTGTTCATTTCTACCATCACCATGTTCAATGGACCATGATAGGTATTCTCCGTTTAATCTTGAATAGTTTAATTCCATTTTATTCTTTACAATTACATGTTCCATTTGTACTACAATTACCTGTACATTTTTTAGGTTCGGGGGGTGGAACTGGATCTGTTGAAGATTGATTCCACATTTCATCCCAAAAAATCATATCTTTACCCATTTTCTACAATATATGTAAGTTCAAATTCTGGATCATCGATAACATCCACTATAGTTGGTTTTAAAGCACCATGGGCTTCTAGGATCTCGCATGCTCTATCGTAAGCACTTGCGAGTATACAACCATTGACTCCGGAGCTAAGGTCACCAGGAACATCTAAGATGCTCTCAATGTACTTATGTATAAAATCTCTATTGTTCATACTCATCTTCTTCAAAATCATCAAAATCTTCTAATCTACCTAATCTTTTAGGATTAAAATAGGCTTCATCTTGGCGCTGTTTCTTTTTTTTGTAGTTGATCTTGCGCTTTCGATCTTCCGGACTATAATTATCCGTACGCGTGTCCTTGCGTTTTTTCATTGCACTCTTTTTTGATTATTCTGGTTTGTCACCTGGCCATTTGGTATCGGAATATTCAAATGGTTGGTTTGAACTTGTTACTGTCCACCACGGTTGGCCTGGGCGGTATGGGTCATATGTCCAATCGGGTTGATATGGTTTATATGGCATTGCTGGCATTTGTGGGAATACTAATTGATCTGTTTCTTTTAAGAGAATAATAGTCTCATGGATAGAAATGATGCCATCCCCTCTTAGTTCTGCTACTATTTTTGATTTACCTAATTGATTATTTAATAGAATATCGGCCATATCTACTGTGATGTGTCCTTGTTCTAGTAATCTCGAAACTATCTGATCTTTCATATTTAGTTAATTTAATAGTTATACTGGGGTATTTTAGTTTTGTTTCAAAAAAAATGCAACCATTTCTGATTGCATTTAAACGCGGAGGATGTAGGATTCGAACCTACGGTACCTTGCGGTACAACAGTTTTCAAGACTGCCGCGATCGACCACTCTGCCAATCCTCCTTAGTCCTTTAGCCTAAAGGTTTATTTATTCTTTTTATTCTTGTTTAATTCTTCAATTTGATGATATAACTTATCTACAAATGCAGTATTGTCATTAAATCTGGCATCCATATTAGAATATACATCTGCAACTAATCGTGCAATTTCATTTTCTAATCTAGATTCCATTTTGTCTGTTCTTGAGTCAATATACTTATATTGCTCTTCGTCTAATCTACTTACTCGATCAATTTCTTGATCAATTCTACGATCTAGTAAATCACTAGTAGTATTAAGATCTAGTTCTAATTCATTGAATACTTTTTGTAAGTCTTCAATCTCTTCATACAAGTCTTTAACTTGTCCACGTGTCTTAAACATACTCACAACACCAGCTACTGCTAACACTGTCAATACACCTAAAACGAATGCAATTGTTTGTTCCATATTATTTGTTTATTTTTAGATCTTAGGCTAAAGAACTAGTTTTTAATTTCCCATTTGATAATCGGCAGGTGGTAGTTCATCTAATAAACTTCCTACCTTTTTATCTTCTACCTTTTCAAACTCATATTTACCTTTAATGTATTCATTTAAGGCTTTACCTTGAGATGTTGCAAGATTAAATAAATTCCAGTCCACAGTCTCTACCTCTTTATAAAGGTATGACCCATGATTAAAATGAACCAATAAAGTTTTGTGTTCGTAATTGTATGATGCCGATGTTAATGTTGAGCTGTCATACTGCGAAGTCGTCGATTTGATCATAGTATATTAATTTAAACATTATACTACGGTCGGGGAATAAGTTTCAAAATAATTATTCTCCAAATAGTTTGCTCATGGAGCTACTACCACCCTTTGATAGAGTTGCCCATTGACTAGAATCAATAGTAACTGTCATTGTTTTAGGGAATTGGACAGGAGCAGATGAACTTGAACCGCCTGAATTACTACCGAACATATTAGAAACAGTATTGCCAACTCTTTCAATAATACCTACGTTTTGTTCATTTCCTTCTTGAACCGTGCTTCTAAAGTTCTCTAACATTTCAGCTAGATTATCAAGTGCATCTTCTAAAGATTCACCCATTTGAGCTAAGACATCACTAGGAGAACCTCCTTTTGATAAAACTGCAAGTGCTTCGAACATTGTTCTAGCCTCAGTTAATTTAGCTAAGTCCATTGAATTAATTGCACTGCTAATTGTAGGGAATGCGCTTCCAGTAGCTGTCATGTTACTTCCTATTGCGTTCCACAATTCTGTTTGTGCTTCATATCCTGCAACTGGCCTTAATATACTAACTCTACCAACGAACATACCTTTAAATACTTCTAACGTTTCTATATTAGTTCCGTTAATAGCACCTGAAATAGCTTGAGCGCCCTTGCCCATTTTTTCATAACCAGATCCTACCGCTAAAAATAATTTTGATCTGCTATTCAATACTTCTGTATCGACATCCATTCGACCACCATATATAGCTGTAAATTCATCTAATTGTTCGGCACTTACTGTATTAATTGATCCTACTATCAATGGAATGGCCACGGCCATTCTTAAATATGATGTTGTTAAGCCTTTTAAGAAATTTGTTTTAGATTCAAACAATTCTGCCGGAGATTCACCTCCAAAAATAGATGCAAATGATTTTGCTTTGTCTACTG
>ENA-UOXV01001441-UOXV01001441.1-marine-metagenome-genome-assembly--contig:-NODE-1441-length-33184-cov-6.391862_pt1 | contig 33184 bp, 47 predicted proteins | sample MGYA00238165_ERZ766961 | MGnify/ENA primary metagenome ERZ766961 (study PRJEB28924, sample SAMN03173240) | marine metagenome | biome: Marine; feature: Water; material: Subsurface seawater | place: North... | reverse complement strand
ATGGCATTAGCTGGGGCCGCACGGAAGTTTCATCAGGCGGCTCAGCACCGAGCCGGGCTGCACCTGACAGCGTCGATGTCGGCAACGCGTCCTTTGCTAAACGGTTCACCACTTCCACCTGAGCCGAACCAGGCGACGGAGCACCAGGCTGCGGGGACAGAAGTGGAAGGACCATCGAAGAGACCGCCGCGCGCGGATGTCCTGCCGACGGAGGCGATTACATGACAGGCTTCGAGCGCGAGGGCGGGCGGGCAAGGGTGGATCACTCTTTGCAACAGTGACGACGGCAGAAAGCAGGGCCCGGGAAGCAGGCTGGGTGAGGTCTCGAACGCGCGGATAGAGCACCACGGAGATGAAGGCCACAGCCTACCCCGCTGGCTGCGTCAGTGGCCACCGCAGTGCCCCACACCCCGGCACTGAAGATGAGCTGCGAGCTACAAACCCGGTGGAGCAAAGAGCATGATACCTGACGCAGCGCGCAGCCTGTCGGGCAGATCACAGCCGTGACAAGCAGCAACACCTGCCTCACGTCGGGTACGGATCAGCTATCCGGGAGAACTGCGACACGGGGTGTAGCGGCACGTGGCCCAGACTTCCGCCGGGCACGCATCCACCTCGTCTTGCAGAAGAGTAAGCCGGAGCTGCTGAAGCACCTTGTCGAGCGGAGAGGCATCTCGCACGAGCTGTGCGCAGGGCGCGTGAGCGCAGTTGGTGTGCATGGCGAAGAGGCAGCTGGACAGCGCAGGGTGTGCCTGCGTCAGCGGGCTCTGAGTTCGCATCGAGGGCCACGAAATTCACCGTCAGGAGGTCAGCGGGAAGATTGCCCTCTGTGGCGTGGCTGGGTAGTGCCTCGAGACGTACGCGCACCCTGCACCGTGGCAGTGTCAGTGGCAGATCGCCGGGCATCGCAACAAGCGCTTCTCATCACGCCCGGCGCTGTTGCTGGTGCTTGTGCGAATGCAGAGACTCCCAAACCCTTTTTTGTGCAAGCTGCTTGAGACATGGCTGCGAGTATACCGCGCAATTATTGCCTCATCCTTGGCGGAGAGTGCGTCCTCGGTTGCGTCCCTGCAGAGTTGCCCTTCGCCCGTGACGACATGTTCTGCCTGGGAACCGGCCGCCGCTGCCGCGGTACCTCGGTGTTTGCTCTTCTGCGGAGATGCAAGTGAAGCTTCCACGGATGATGTACACACAACCGCCCCCTCGGGAAGTACTGTACGTGCCCGCTTCCCATCGCGTCTTGTATCATCGCACTCATTGTTTAACTCTCTTCCTGGTGATTCCCCCTCCTCAGCTCGCTCTATTATCCTGTGGTCTTCTTTGGCGACATCGCATGAAACTTCTCCCTGACGTGGAATTGATTCAACATCGTCTGCTGCAAGGGACGGCTGCATGCCGACGAGAGATCGAGTACGCGTAAAATCCTCGAGCAGCGAGGTCCCTTCAAGCGCAAACGCGCTCTTTCGGGAAGAGGCCTCCACGATTCCATTCACAGATGTCGTATTTGGGCGGAGCAAATCGCCTCGTTCCAAAAAGCTTAGGATAATGACGTCGCTGATGCGTCGATGCATCGCAGCAAGACACTTCATGCGCGTCGCCGCAGTGAGCTTCGGTGCCTCGACCGCAAAAGCAGCGACAACAGCGCGTTGAACTGACACCGGTGCATGCTGCAAACGCAAACAGGTGTGAAGACCATCAGGCCATGGCGCTGGTGCTGGAACCTCAGTCATGAGGTACATGAAGAAGGCGTCCCGCCTGATGGGCGGGTCGATCGAGAGCGCATGGATCACAGTCCCCACCATATTTGATTCGCCCATCTCTTCGCGCCCCCTACCGGTGCCTGCTGCACGCACTGTCTGGGCCAAGATTCGAGATACCACAACCTCGAAGTTCCCAAGCCACAGGTTTGCTCCAGGCGAGGTGCACGGCCTGTTTGCCGCGTCCATCCGCCGCACCCCGCTTCTGATGATTGTAAAGCGGCTCACCTGAGATACGGTCCATTTTTATCAATGGAGGGGGACCCTGCACAGGCGCGTCCTCCACCAGCTGAGGTGGGGGATGCCGAGCTGAATGATACATTCGAAGAGGTTAGAATTCTTGACGATAAGGTTCAGACAGCGCTTGAACAGCGTCTGGCGGCTGGAAACCTCTCGTCAGCTGCTGAGGCCGCACAGCATGTCGAGGGGTCCCCAGCGGCCAGTTCACCGGCGGTCAGGCCACCAGCAGGGATATCGCCACCTGGACGAGAACATGACCTGGGGACTGGGGGCTCTCCAACATCTCCGAGACGATCCCCGACAGGTCTCAGGTTAGGTGGTACTTCGCCGGGCAGACTAAAACAAATGGTGGGTAAGGTAGTCGCAGAGCGGCGAAAGAAGCGTGCCGGCAACGAGCTTACGGATGCGGGTCAGAATGCACTGAGGGTAGCGACGGAAGGCTATAGGCGCGAGCACCAGCCCCCAATGTTGTTCACACAAAATGTGAAGCATGCATTGCAGAAGGTTGTGGGACAGTTCGAGCTTTCCAGCCACTACGACAAACTGATGCAAGAAAACACAGAGACTGTGCCGCTTCTTGGGCAGGGAAATAGCAACCTGGCTAGAGTGCCGTCTTCGGATCAGAACGCGGCTGTTCGCACAGATTCAGACTCGACGAGCTTGCTAAGTAGTCCGTTTAGTCGATCTTTTTCGGACGTGGGGCTTGAAGAAAAGGACGACCTGGAGTTAATGTCGTCAAATGATGCTGCTATCCTCACTGGCCAGGTCCAAGCGGAGACGACTTTGGAAGGCTTGCTAAGGAGTCTGAAAAATTATCAGCCACCAATGCTGAAAGAGGAAGAGCTCAGGGGGAAAATGGGCAAAGATGATGACTTCAACGGAAAAAATCTGGCTAGCATTCGCGCTAGGCGAATGCAACTTTGGCTCATCATGAAGGGGACCTTCATCATCGCAGTCGTGTTGCTGGAGCTCATCACTTTTGTACTGTTTCAGATGCTGTGGAAGGGCGACTTTATTTGCGAAACCATTCCGATCGAAGCGCCGGTCACCGCTTCGATTCGATATAACAATCTCGGGATTATCATCTTTCTTCTGACGTCACACTTGTTCCGCACGGTGCATGGTCTCATGAACCTTGGATCGGCATCGGGCTTGCTACCACGTTGGGTAATCTCCGTTGCAGGACGCCGCCACATGTCGTGGCTCGACACTGTTCCGTTTGTCGGCTTTGGAATCTGCGTTCCGATAACAATAATTGTCATCGAGGAGTCGATTCGTACCTGTGAACCAGAGTTGGAAATGATCTACGGACGATCACCACTGGAGCGCCTGCATATTACAGTGCACTTCACTCGCGTGCTGCTCGCATTTCACTCTCTCATTTCGCTTCGTTCTGAGTTTCGGCATTTAATGCAGTCAGCCGTGAGCGGCAACAAACGCAGATTCATTGATTCAAGATTCGATCTGGACCTTACGTACATCACCGATCGTCTTGTTGCCATGGCACTACCGTGCATTGCAGGAGCAGAGTATCGGAATGATATCCATGTTGTCTCGAAGTTCTTCACTTACCGACACTACGGCAAGTTTCAGATTTTCAACTTATGCGAGCCATTTGAAGAGTCGGGAAATGGAAATTATGACCGCGAACTATTCTATAATCAGGTTTGCAAGGTTTCTATGCATGACCACAACATTTGTAGGCTGCAGACTCTCGTGATATTCGCCAAGCAGGCATGCGCATTTCTCAATCTTGATGAAAAAAACATCGTTGCCATTCATTGCCGGGGTGGAAAAGGTCGCACCGGGTCTTTCTGTTCAGCGGTCCTTCTGTGGTCGGGTTTCTCGCGCACAGCAGCACACGCGCTGGGCTATTTCGCCTCGCGACGAACAGATCTGTCTCTTGGCGGTACAGTCCAAGGAGTATCATCCCCATCTCAGATTCGCTACGTGCACTACATCGAGGCAATCAAGTATCTTGATCACGAGTGGGTTTCGAAGCGGTACATGCTCATCTCTCGAATCATCATGCGGGGCATTCCTTTGATGCATCTCCGAGGATGCCAAGTAACCTTTGTCATTGAGACGGTCCAGGGTGTGATCTACGATCATGCCAAGACACATGGCCTCGTCTCGTGCACTGCACCCTCGCAGATTTTTCCCTTTGATATTGGAAACCTACCTGTCTTCGGAGATGTTGCCATCCGCTTTTTCTATTTCGACGCAGTGGTAGAGCCCGAGTCTTTGATAGATTGCGTAGGAACAATTGGGCCGGGCGCGCGCTCAATCAGCTACCGCTGCGAAGATGGAGATAAGGTCATCGGGCGGCAACTGCTCTTCGTTCAGTTCCACACGTCATTTCATGACGGTCCCACACTTTCGTTCGAGCGCCACGAAATCGACGGAGCTTATTCTGCCAAGCCAGCCAAATTTGCGTTCGGCTTTTCACTCGACGTATTTGTATCAGATTCAGCTGCACATACTCAAGCGAACAGCACTGCTCGCGCTGTCTTTCGACTTGATACACTCCTCAAGGAGAAACGTGGAATCAAGACACAGCCGCACCCGAGCATCGAGCAATTTATGCAAGACGAGAATAGCGCTAATGCTACTGTCATGCAGATGGTATTTCTTGACAAGACAATAGGAGGAGCTGAAATGGGTCCAGGTTCCGTGACGGACGTGATAGAGTACAAAGGATTGTCACAAAAGGCCATCGGGATAGAGGTGTCGACCAAAATAGGACGACAGACGCAGTGGTCTGGGCGTAGACTTCTTGAAATGCCGAGTCGGACCGCGGACATCCTCCGCGCGTGTGGTGCCCAGGAAAAGGTCTTCTACAAAGGTCAAGTAGTGCGCGACTTGCTGAAAATGGCTGGACGCGAGCGGTCGCTGATGTACATCACGTCAGGTGTGGTGGCATGCTACCCGAGCGTGCACTTGGAGTGGTCGCATCTGTCGTGCTACGACCCTGGCTCCGCGCGAGATCTTCTGCTGCGTGGCAAGGGGGATTTTGTTGGTGTGACAGATTTTATGCTCGGCACTGGTCAGGACCACCTGACGGCCAAGGTTATCTGCATCAGTAACGAGGCAAGTATTCTGAAGCTCAAGATCAGCCACCAGAACAAATCAGTGCCGCAATTGTTCAAGCAATCGATTGAGGCCTGGCAAGCTAATGAGCTGTATGAGTCTGCGGGTCGTTTCGTGAACCAACTTCTTGTGCGCACCGACTACATCGTTCAAACATCACATCAAATGCGTGTGAAGCATGATGTGTGGGCATCCTCAGAAGAGGATGCGCGCGCCCAACAGATCCATCGCCTACGGGTCAAGTTCAAAATCCCGCTGTCGCTGCACTGCTACGGCGTATTCTTTTGCAAGATCCGCGAGGGAGGCAACAAGGGCGCGCTATTCGGCCACTTGCGCTGCCGCGTTTTCATATTTTCAGAAGCAGTGTACATTGTTGGACGAACAGGAGACGTTGCTTACCCCATGAGCGACTTCTTGGCCGTTGAAACTCGTGGGCGACTTTTGGTGCTCAAGGTCAATCGTTCCAGATCCAGAGATGCCCTGGAAAGTGAATCGGTGCGTCTGACCTGAAATTCCTCGTGTCCTGTGGGCCAGAGCTTCCAGATCTCAATCTAAATTTCATTCGTGCTGGCGGTGCAGGTTTCATCGCTCCCAGAGCATTCGTCGACAAACACTGCTCCAGGCAACCGGCAGATGGATACGTTCCACACGACCGCAGTCTTCCGTGAGAGTATGGTACAGCGACCTATACTCTTTTCCGCCTCTTGCGCATGATCTTGTCATTAGCCGATGGATGTCACCACTTTTTTCACGATGAATTGCAGTTCGTGCTGGTTAGTGCGGGGTGTTTCTTGTCCCTATGCCCAGTAGCTAAGACATTCTTGCTCCAGAGACACGGCAAGTCAAGCTAGGCCATGTCAATCTAAAGCGATGTGACCCAAACCAGCATGTCCAGCCGTGGGACCGTGCTTCTGTGCACCCTGAAGGCGACGGGAACAGCACAGCTCCCGAAGACATCGAGAGCGGCACAGCTGCACTACGATGGGGCGAAGCAAACTCTTCGCGCAGGCCGGCAACGGAAGCTCGCTCACCAAGTCCCATAGCACGGAAAGGGAAAGCAGTATCAGATGAATCGCTGGAAATCACCGTCGCGGGTGAAAAGTTAGGCACGGCTGGTGAGACCTTCCAAGTTGGGGTAGGGGTCACGAACAGTGTGTTGGAGGACGAGACTTCAAATTCTGAAATTGCAACGTCTCGAACCCGTGGCCCTCTTGAAGGCCTTTCCTCAAAGAATACTTTCCAACGTCCAAAGCAATTGATTGAGGCTTCGCAGTCGTTTCTGTCTTCCGCACACAGGTTTACCCCTTCGAAGTTCCTTGACCGGTAGCAGTGTTTGTGCCATTTTCCAATTCGTCTGACCATTGATTTGGTGGTCTTCCGAAGCTCCATCACCAGCTTCAGACGGTCCGGGACCATTGCAAGTATCAGTGGCTCATTTTCGTCGCTAATCCGCTCGCGAGCCCACGATGCCCGAGAAGATGGTGAATTCGAAGATTTGACGATACTTGATATGTTTGACCTGTGAGCAGCCCCCATTCATAGAAGCGTTACCCACTTTTGTCCTCCATATGGTGTGATTTTCCTTCCCTGATAGCTGAATCGACATACTCACTGTGCAGGGCCACCGCGATTGAGGCACGAGATTGTATTCTCAAGCGAATAGCTGACAGAGAGTGCGTCGCTAATCACTCTCTGATCCGAAATTCGAAAATGTCTTCTGAACTGAACGATCGACAGATTTTTGAGCGCAACGGTCTGAACACTGTTTTGCTCGAACTTCCAGATTGCGTCTTGCCGAAACAGATCGCGGAGGTCTTTTACAGCGCAACGACTCCGTGGAAGGCCTGGGAGGGATCGACGAGAACTCAGAGCAGCCGCACTTTGATTCTGGCCTACGGATGCTGGTGGAATCCCTCCAAACCATGGTGTATTCCATGGGAGAAGTGATCTACCCCGTCGGCGCGCTCTCTCGCTCGATCTTCTTCATCGTTGCCGGAGAGGTACACGATCCCGTCAAACAGTTACGGAAATGGCGATATTCTTGTGGAGGGTGATCGACAATGGCCCCCGCAGGTCATTGCGTACAACTGCGATGGAGATTTACTCATGCGCCGTGGACGAGGAGACATCTTTGGCGAGGTTTCCTATTACCAGACGGGCAACTCGGGCTCCACGCAGGAGTGGACCGCGGGATCTAAACGTGTCGTAATTCGCGAGCTACCAGGCACCTTGATTGACAGGTGGGTCTCACGAAATCCTGTGAAATCGATCCGGCCTCCACGTAAGCGCCGAGAGCATTCTCAAGTTTATCCCGCGAATGATTGCGATTGCAAGCTGAAGGTGTGGTCGCATGGCACAGTTGGCGCGTCGAAGAGCCGATGAGAGCTGCGTTGCTAAATCGCTATCTCACTCTCGTGATGTGTCAGGTGCATCCAAGCTCAAACGAAATAGTCTGTAGACTAATGGCGCGAGACGTCGATTTGCATCTTATCCCCCTGTCGCTCTAGAATGCTAAACGCAAAACGCATTGTTAAGTTCTGATGCAAAATCTCTTCGTCTCCAGCGTGTCCGTCGTCTAGTGCTAGACCGCGTAATGTTCGGGGACGTGTAGGACGTTGCGATTACGGCCGTGCGGTGGGGTCAGCAGCAGCATGTACAAAGAACGTATGTCAACAATTGCCTTGGTGTGGCCGACACACGTCCGAGTGTGTCCGACACACCCGAGTGTGCCTGGTGCAGCCCGCATCTACAGAAATGGAAGCAACCGATGGCGCTTGTGCCAATCTTCAAGAACCTGAGTCAGCGAGGAGAGCACAGTTGGTCAGGCACACACAGCTGCGTCTTTCCTTGGTTGCTTAACTTGGGACTCGGGCGGTGTAGGCAAAGTGGGAAGGTGGGCAATAGAGGTGTACGAACCTGGATCGTCTCTGGGTCCTGAGCCATTTCTCGCACGCTCGCGCCCGCCAGCGCACCGCGCTGAATCGTTAGCTTCGGCTTTCCGCCCGCCTCCAGCAACAGTGTAATACAGCGCGCACGCGCTCCGAACGCAGCAAGATGCAACGCCGTTGCACCCATCGCGTTCCGAGCATTCGGATCTGCCTTTGCCGCGAGAAGCGCGCTCACGGAAGCTTCATGCCCGTGATGAGCTGCATTCATGAGTGGCGTTGTGCGCTTGTCGTTGGCCTGATTTGCGTCTCCGCCGCCCTCCAGCAGCACTTTCAGTGCATCCACGAACCCCCCAGTTGCAGCAAAGTAAACAGGGGAGTCTCCATCATTGTTCTCAAGCCTCGGATCTGCACCGATCCCGAGGAGCGCCTCGCACGTCTTCGCGAAGCCCTTTGAAGCGGCAATAGCAAGCGGCGTGTTTCCGCTGGCATTCTGTTTGTTCGGATCGCCTCCATACCGCTTGCAAAAATTGAATGTGAGGCTATCGCGTCCTGCCAAATTTGGATGCAATCATGTGAGCAACCTTGCACAAATCATCCGTGCAAAATCTCATCAGGAGCTTGGGAAAAGAAACACACCATCAACAGCACTCGAGAAGAGTGCCTCGTGCATCGCGCGGAGATGCTGCCGTCGATATTCTTCGAGCTCCTGCTGGATGCGGAACTCCATCTCCGGCTCGTCTCGTCTCTGCTGCTTCCACATGTCGGCAATGACGGTGTCTCGAAGGTAGCGATTCGCACCTGGGTTCATTTCGAGCACATCCTGCATTACGCTCCGAGCAAAGAGCTCGTAAACATCCAGCGGAGGCGGTCCTGGAACGTGTGCGAGGTCCGAGAAAGCCTCCATCCGCAAACAGATCTCCCCCTCGATCGGGCTGAGCGGCATGATGCGCCCGACCGACAGTCGCCGCTTAGGATTCATCCACTCCCCTCGTGCCTTGGCATTGTCCTGCAATTTGAACCATCTGCGTGCAAAAACAAAATCAACTTTCATGGCCAGCTTTGTTCCCAATAAGTATAGATTGGTCATGCAAAGGGATCGTGACTGCGCAAAGTACCCCTCTGTTCGGCCAAACTCGAGATCGCCAAGGTCAACTGCCAAGTACCTTCGGATGCAGAAATTTAGACTGACGACAGAACCGGACACGCATCAAAGCGAGATCTTGAGCTAACAAATACTGCAAATGCAAGTTCTGACGGCCTAGCGATGCGGCGGGGTGACGCTAGTAGGGTCATACCCCATCAATTTCTCGAACTCCTCTCCGCGATCGTCCCAGATCACGAGTTCAATCACAGACCAACTGTCACCGCCTCCAGGGTCGCAGCATAGGTGGAGCGGCATTACCTTGTCCCTGGACACAGGAGCGGTCAGCACCATTCCTAAACGAGGGAAACGCAAGGAAAATGTCCAGCTGAGGGGAATCACTTCTTTCCGCGGTACAAGCGATGCAATGGGACGCGCGCCGCGCCCTCCGGCAAGCTGTAGTGCCTTGCCTCCATGAGGGGCCTCGACGCGCTGCCACGTAAGCGCGGACGCAGCTGATCGATATCCAGCACCGTCACCCGGACGTTAAACTCCCCGCGCACCATGGCCAGGCCTGTGAGTGGGTCCCTTGGGGACTTGGACCCGCCGCGTGTGCTGGGTCGCGACGAGGGGCGGGCGGACGAAGCCCGCGAGGAGGCGGCAGACGCCGCGGAGACTGGGCGAGACATCATCTCGAGGCGGCGGAGGCGCGTGCGGTCTTGTAGAGCATAAAGCTCGTCCAGCGCCTCACGCAGTGCCTCTCCACGCCGCAAGCTGTCGTGTAGGCCTGGCGCGAACGGCGCCGTCTGGTCCTGCCGCAGAGGCTTGTGCGGCGCAAAGCTGCCGTCCGCGCCCACCGCATCCCCGCCAAAGAGTGCGAGATGCTTCGCGGCAAGAGCGAGCCTGCGCGGTCCAAGCCCGCCGGCGTCAGGTCTCTCCGCACGGCGGCACAGCGAGCCTCTAGTGGGCGCAGGCGACAGGAACAGAGAGCGCGCAGCTCACCTCTGCGCCTCCTCTTTGACCGGCCGCTTAAACTTGACCTTTGCAACCGCGATGTCCGCGACGATCGAAAAGGCTGCACCCTGCTCGGTCCCCTCAGAGCAGCGCCTCGCGTTCGCGCGCGCTCTCTTGAGCCGTGTCGCGAGGTCGCCCCCTCCTGCGTCATCGCTGTCGCCCAGGTCGTCCCGACGGTCTACATTCATGGGAGACATGGCGCTCGCCTCTTTCTCGTCTCCGTGAAAGGGAGGGATGATCATGAGTGGTGAACCCATTAGCGGTGACCCGGTGAGCGACACCCTCCTGCAGTCACGCCAACGTCACCCGCTCTGATAAGTCATACGAGCTCCACATTAGACCGTAAACGGGCGGAACGGCTCAGGATCGACGAATAAAATTCAGCGAGGGACTGAGTGGATCTGTCACTCAGGTAGCGCCCACATTTCTAGGAGGGCGGGCCACGCCTGCGCGGACTCGATCCTGGCACGCTCGAGGAGCGTGGACGAGGTGCGCGCCGGACAGGGCTAGGCATGTAGTCGGGGTCAAATCTGCAAAACAAGCGGATTCAGGGCCGACGACAACCAATCGCTAGCAGGCAGTCGCGCCTGCTGCGGAGTGAACCGCGATAGATGGGCTGGTTGCTCACGCCACGTGGTGAAACCGATGGTAGCTTGCCGGCCGCTCCAACAGCTCAGGTGGCCGCTCCGGTGCCGGAAACATGTCGGGATACAGCCGTGCGGCCGTGGCGGGGCGCTCCGGCGTCGGGGGAGTCGGCGGCGGCGGGTTCTTTCTGAGCTCCTGCGCACACGGAAAGCGGGTGCTTTTGGCACGCAGGAACCGCCACGGAACGAACTCGCCCGGCACCCAGCAAATCTACAGCGCAAAAAGTAAAGCGACTTGTGGAGAGACTGGGGAAACACCTCCTGGCCCTCCGCTTCCCTCGCGGCCTCCTCCATCAGGGCCTGCGCTTCTCTCTTTCCCATCGTGGGCTGCCGTCGCGCTGACGGTGGCTTGCGGTCTGTCGGTTTCGGCGCCGTTGGCGCCGTCGGCACAAGCTCTCTCGGAACGGGCCGAGGCTTCACAAGCTTCGGCTCCAGAGGGACCCCTTGCGCCTTGGCGAAAAACGACAGAACCTCGCCATGCGCCTGCCGGGCCACAGGCAGCCCCAGCACGTCACCGCACCGGTGGCAGAGCGAGGCGCGGACCGCGATATGTCCAGGGCTCAAGGCGTACCCCGAGCGCGGCCAGGCTGAGCGGAGTGTTGCCAAAGTCGCTGGCCTCGTCAGCCCCAAGGAGCGCGAGTGCTCCCCGCGAGATGTCGAGCGGGCGCGCGCGCTGGCGCGCAGCGGGGTCCATGGCCTTGGTCAGGCGGAAGGAGACCGCCTCGAAAAGCACGCGCGCGATTTCCTCGTCCCCGCAGCCGAAGGCGACATGCAGAGGCGTCCGCCCCGCGAAGGTCCGGGGGGCACACGAGGCGTTCATGTCGAGGACGAGATGCTGGATGACGTCCGCTTGTCCGGCCTCCACGGCGATGTGCAGCGGTGTTCTGCGCGCAAGAAGATCAGCCCCAAAGCCACGCCCGGTTCCGAAGGGGTCCCGCACTTTTGCACAGCCCGACAATAGACCGGTCAAAGGGCAGCCTGACAATAGACCGGTCAAAGGGCGCCCACACGGGCGCTCACCGGCCGGAGATATCAACTTCCTCCACCTCCGCGCCGCACTTGGCCACGAGATAGTCTATCGTGCCAATGTGACCCGCGCGTGCAGCGTCGTGCAGGGGCCACGCCTGACCAGCCAAGCCCGCTCAGTGCGCCTCCAGGGCGGGGAATTGGCCGCTCGGGGCAGCGACAGCAGGCGGGGCATCGTACGCGGCGGCCCGATTGTTTGTGAAGTAACTCAGTTCGCGCCTCCACTTCCGCGACTGCAGCCTCCTTGGAGCGCGGCCGCTCCCGGGGCGTGGCCCACCGCTCCAGCCCCTCGCTACCGATCGGCCCCTTGGAGCGGGGGGCCATCGGATCCTCTGGAGGCTCGGCGTCGAGAAATACCAGGCAGTGGCGCATCCTGGAGTAGCCAGGCGAGCGATGGTTTAGGAACCAGGAGCAAATGAGCGTTTGTTTAGGAACCAGAAGCAAATCCAGGGGCGTGCTCGAACTGGACAAGGCAGCGTCGGCTGTGCGTTGCATCAGGGCGCGTTCTGGATCGTACCCGCACAGAGCATTCGCCTCGCGCTCCACCGCGTCTGCGTAGCGGAAGCAACGGCGCGCGTCGGCCGCTCGCGCGTAGGCCTCGTTGAAGTTGCCGCACCGCGCCGCGGCGTGCGCCTCTGCGAGAGTCGCATCGCCGTCGCGCACCGCAGCCAAAATCTCAGCGCGCGCAGCTTCCTCCTCCTCCTCGTCCACGTTCGCACGCAGGCGCTCCGAGAGCGGATTCGCCACGTGCCAGAGCGGATGACGGAGCACTCTGAAGGCTGAATCTACGGATAGGAATGCATGCCGCGACCTGCTCAAGGCAAACTGCTGTGTGAGCAGACGGTTTGCAACCTACACGCTGGCCTGCATAAACCACACTTCGGGGACCCCGCACCGTTGGAGCTCCGATGCTCCAGCAGGATCAGCGCCCGGCGGGGCGCGACGAGGGGAGCGCAAGTTGCGATAGCGCTGGAAGTGAAGCTCGCGGCCCTCCCGTTCGATCCCCGACCGGAGGGCCTTCACCTGCCGACCGCGATGTGGACTGCTCAGTCGCTGCACGCAGCGCTGCGGACCCAGTTTGTAAAGTCCGCGCTGCGGACCCAGTAAAGTTTGTAAAGTCTCTGAGAGGTCCTTGGCGTGCCTCCACACCGACTCCGCACCCTACGCAAGGCGCGGCACCGCCGCCCCTGCTGGCCGCACGCGGGCGCAGCACGGGGCGCAGACCTCATCTGGCTGCGCGTCGAGCTCGGTGAGCTCGCGGCGGAGCTGGCGCACCAGCTTGGGCCCGAGAGGCAGGATTGCCTCCTGCAGTAGCCCGCGCTCCATACGCCGCGCAACCTGGTCGCGCTCCGCGCGCTCGAGCGCGAGGAACGCTGCGCCGCGGTCCTTGCGCTTCACCGCCGCCAGCTCCTCAACCCGCGCGTCGATCTGCGCCAGCAGCGCCGCGAGCCTCCGCTCCATGTACGCGATGTTGTCCAGCGCCTGTTTCCATTCTTGAGTCAATCAACAAAATAAAAAAGCCCTCTCCGCGCTCTGCAACACCGCAGGACGCGTGTTGCAGCGCCGGAACGCGGGCACGCTGGAACGCGGGGCGGGGCACCTTGCGCTCCCATAGCTCCAGCAGAGCGCCCGCGTCGCGCTCGGAGTCGCGCAGCCGGCCCTCAAAGAGCGCGCGCGCGCGGCGGTGCGCGGCGAGAAACGCGCCCTCTTCGATGCTCGCGGCGCCGGCGCGCTCCGCGAGTGTGAAAAACAGGTCCGCCGTCAGCTCCGGTGGCAGCTGCATGCCGCGCGCGGTGCGCTGCACAGTCGCCAGCGTGATGACCCCCTCCTGTGCCGGGTCGAGCGCACGGAACACGCGCCGCGCGTCGTCATCGTCCAGCCCCATGTACAGCCGCGCGTGCTCCATCGCGCGCGCCAGGCACGCCTTGATGCCTGTTTCCTCCCTGAAGGCGCCCCAGCCCCGCTCGCGCCGCTCGCCCGGCGCAGCATCCGCTGCGCGCTCGGCCGGGGCAGTGTCTCCCGCGCCGTCTCCGGGCTCCGACAGGGCGGCGGAGCTCCCCGCGCGAGACTTGACGATCTCAGGAGGCGCCTCGCCAAGGCCGTACCTGCCGCGAAGGGCCGCGTCGTGTCCAATTAGTACGGGGAGAGGGACGAGACGTGTCCAGTTAGTACGGGAGGGAGGGGAAAGGGGGGGGCGCGTGCTCGTGGAAGAAGCGCGGCGACGGTGGGCACATGGCCAGCCCGGCAAGGAGGAACGCTGCAGGCACCGAGCGCACCATCTGCGTTTGGAAGCCCGGCGCACGCTCAGCAACCGCGTGACACTGCACCTGAGCGGGGGCGGGTATGGCAGGGTGAAAGGTAGGGGTATGTGTGTGTGTGGAATCGCGTGCTGCGTACCCGCAACTGCTTGGAGAGCATGCGCGAAATGCTCGATCGGTACAGCTGCTGGATGTACGTCGCCGCCGCGTGCCATTTGGGCGTGTCGCCGTACGCGACTCGCGCTCGGCCTCGGTGTCCCCTGCGCGAGGCAGCGGTGCAGCGTGATGTGAGAAAGCCGAACCACATGGAGTGAAGCAGGCGAACATAGCGTCGCGAGTTGTCGTTTGGGCACGAGTGAAAAGCTGAGCGGAGTGGCGCCTGATGACGCGCTGGATGTCGTTCGCACGGCGGGTGAAGCCGGGGCCTTCGTAGCGCCCGATGCTGCGCATACAACGGTTGAAATAATGGCGCATTTCTCAAAAGAGCTGCCAGAGGGATCAGGAGGGGATCGGGGGAAGCGGCATACCGGCGACGGGCAAAGCATGCACGAAGAGCGCACTGCAAGGCGACAGCAGCAACTGTCGCGATTTGCAAACGCATATGCTCAACCTCCTGCCGGACCAGAAACGCCTTGCACATCCGCAGGACAATCGGAGCCGCTTTTTTGCGAGCCGCCTGCCCCATCGACCACACCGACAGTCTCACTTACATGGACGCGCTCGCTCGCTTGCTCTTCTGTATGGAAATCGTGAGGTTCAAGGCCTCGTGATCGCGGCAGCTCGCTGGGCCGCAGGCTTTGCGGGAAAGGGAGAGCGTGGACTCTGTAGGAGGACTGACCTGGCGCGCTTTGAGCTCCCTCTGCTCCGCGGCCGTAAGCTTCTTTGGCGGAGGAGCCCTGCCTTTCGGCGGGGCCTTCGCCGGCATGGCTGCGATCGCCTCCTCTCAGCAACCACTTACAATACTGGAAATCATGCGCAGGGAAGTGTGCTCGCTCGCCGAGCGTACTTCCTTGATGAGTGCACCAACAGACCTACCGGAACCACTGGATCGGCCGCCCGAGGCGCGAGAGACGGCACAGCGTTCTCGTCTAAGGCAGATGTCTCCGAACGGCCCGTTCGAAGACATCTGCCTTAGGCCCGCCTCGGGGTCCCGAAGAACTGGCTGTGAGAGGTAGATAGCCAACGGCCCTGTCGTCGAGCTGAGAGGGGCTTGCGCTGGAGCTGGCGACAGCAACTGCACCCTGCCGGTGGGCAAAATCGCCAGTGGCAGAATTTGGCCTATCGATGGCGCCCACTCGCCAGGGGCGGCTCCGCAAACTTCTCCAAGCCTTGACGCTTGCTGCAGGGGCGGGGATTGCACTTGGTGCCTTGGACGCGGTACACGGGCCACGGGAGCATCCCGTGGAAGGCCAAATCACTGCGCTGCAGCGGCAGCTGTTTGATGCAGTTCTGGAAGGTGACTCAAAGCTACTCAACATAACGAATCTGATCACAGCCGGCGCCGACCCGAACGGGTATAACGAGCAACATCTGACAGCGCTACACCTCGCGACTATCAAGGGTCAGCGACTTGCTGTGGGGGTGCTTCTGTCGCGGGGAGCCCACACAGACGTGCGTGATATGGCATACCGCACACCCATGCACTACTGTGCGGCATATGGCTGGGGCGACGAGTTTCCGTCTGTGCTCACAGAGCTGTACCTTGCTGGCGCAAACCTTAACGCTGGAGATCAGGCCCACAACACACCGCTGCACCTGGCAGCATATGAGGGCTACACTGCAACAGCGCTACAGCTTGTGCACTACGGCGCGCGTACCGACGCAGTCAATCTCTGGCAGCAGGTGTGATCAGCAAGCACCCCCCCACCCCCTTGTTCTGGCGCCCGCCGAGCCAGGCGCATGATTCCAGCCCCTTGCAACAGGCTACGCCGTATGGCATGGCTTTGAAAGCAGGACACACGGAGACTGCTGACGCGCTGAGGGCGACGGAGTCGCGCGAGATCATCTCGTCGCTGCCCGCCTGCGAGATTCCTGGCGACGTTTGTTCCACGTGCAAGGTCCCTCCTTGCTACGGCTCGGAGTGCTACGGCGTCGATTACTCTGTGCCGCCTTGCCCGTCAAAATGCGTTGGGGATCGATCGTCTCTGAGGGATGGTGCAGACCAGTGGGGGTGCAAGTGTGCGCCCGACCTGTTTCCGACAAACTCCCGACCCATGCATCCCTCTGAGTAACCTGCTGGGTGCCTGCGCATTTGCTCCACTCACGTCCTTTCAGCCGCCAACCAGCGGACTTTTGATCTTCTGTGTGACTGCAGGACACCAACTTTCTTTATGGCTGCGCAGAACCGGACTAATCCGTCGAACGGGAACAATCCCGAGCGGCCGGAGCAGCTTGGCATCATTCAGGGCACCGTGGTCACATGAACACAACAAGGGGCTCTCGTTTTAAGCGAGATTAAGGGCTCTCTGTGAGGGCAAGCTGAGTATGTTGCTCTCAACTCTGTACATACTGCACACAGACACATTCCCATTCCACCTACGAGATGCCCTCCGTCTCGTTGGCCCTGCCATCGCCTGCGGGAAGATCGAGCCCGAGCACGTGCCGCACCGTAGCGACCAGCGCGTCCCCGTCCGGACTCACAGACCCGCCGATCCGCGAGTAGGGCTCGTACGCAGACTTCATCACCGCAATCTGCGCCCAAACATTTCCACCAACGCAGTGAGCACCTCTTCCCGCAGGCTGGTTGGGAGGTTGGTGGCAGGCGCAGCACCGCAGCGCCGCTCCGCGGGTCCGCAAAGGCGATCGCGCCGCCCATGCCGTTATGTCCCAGGGTTGGCGCGGCCTCGGGCGCAGCGTGGATGCGTGCGTCGACCCACGGGCTGAACCCCGATGCAAGCCGCGCAGACGCTTCTTTCCCCCGCGTCGGAACCAGCCGCGCTGGGTCGGCCCACTGCGCCTCGACTGAGGCCACAATTTCCGCCGAGGTGAGCCGCTCGCCGCTCGCGAGGGCACCGCGGTTTGCTAGAGCACCGTACATGCGCGCCGTGGCGTCGGCGGTCACAAAGCTAGTCGACGATGGAAGCTGGAATCGGATCAGCGGTCAGTCGTTTCCAACGGGACAGTCCGGCATGAAGGCGAAACTGAGATGGCCTGAAGCGCTCCAGGCCCTACACCAGGTTGGAAGAGGCCACTCACGCACACGCGCCGCCACATGGCCGAGTTAGCCGCGGCGATGAACACAAGCAGCTCCACGGCCGCCGCGACGCGCGCTCCGAGTGTCGGCGGGCCTCGCGAAAAGGGCGCAAATGACCGCGGTGCCTCGAGCGACGCTATCCGTTCGTGGTGCGTGGCCGGCACACGGCCGATGAAGAGGTCGTTTCCGACTCCCAGCGGCGCTCCCACGCGCTCGCACACCACATCTGCCAGCTCGCGTGTCAAAGCGTGCAAACAAAATGTTGACATGCACGGTGCACATCAAAAGCTGCACGGCTGCGCGGGCAGGGGGACAGGCGGAGCACCTGCGATATGTCGACCTGTGACGCGCTCTACAATGCCGCCGATGATCCACGACCATGACACGAAGTGGTATCCCGCCTCGCGGGCGCCCGCCCACCGCGGGACGTGCTCCTCAACGCTTGCGATCCCTGCGTCCCATGCGCGACGCCACCCAAGCACCGCCGAGGCGAGGTGCGCCATGACCACCTTGGCCGTCAGATCAGTCAGTCCTCCGCGGTGTGCAATAGCCTCGCCCACTGTCAGCTCCGCCTTGTCAAGCAGCAGCTCCTCCTCTCCTGGTCGCGGCGTTTGAGTTTGGCCACAGAACTGTGGCCAAACCTCCGACACGCGCGAATCGTACGTGACCTGCGAACGTCGGAGCGATCACATGCTGATTCCAGTCTTTGGGACAGGTTGGTTCAGCGCACCTCTTTTGCGTCGACGCATGTCATGAGCGCCGTCGCTGCGATGCCCTTTGCGACGCTGAAGGAAGGGAAGAGCGTGTCTCGCTCAACGGGGCGCCAATCCGAAAATGGCGAAGCCTCCCGGACTATACCGCCGCAGACGTTGGCGATCTCCTTGCCGTGCAGATATACAGACACGGCGATCCCCACCTGTCGCCCGCTGGCTATCTGCTCCTTCATCGTCTCGACCAGTGCATTCTCTAGCTCCCTCGCGACGCTATCCTTCGTGCTCTCGTCCCGCATGCAGCTACGGGGTGGTCCTAATTTGAGCACCTTCGCCGGATCCGGTGGAATGAAGGATTTGCGCACAGCTCGCACGACAGCCACGGTTGCCAACACCGAAATCGTTGGTACGAGAGGGAACATCACGGCCCCCGTCATCGCCGACATTCCAGACAGCAGGCGCAGGCGCGGCGATCCCAAAGACTTGGAATATCCAACTCGAAGACCGGCGTTTGAGCAACCGGCTTCAGACCGCCAGATCTTGGGTTTGATCACGAGGGGTCTACCGTGCGGCACCCATGCGGCGACGCCGGAGTGGGAATGCATTCGCCTTCAATTTTGGTTTCACTGACCCTTGGCCGGCGCTCGGCTCACGACAGAGGTCTCGACGCTCGCGGGATCCAAAGCGATGTGAACATCCTCAAGCAGCTTGAGTAAAGTCACTCTCGTCACGCTCCAAATGAGGACCGCGGAAATTTCAGCCAGATATCCTAGGCGGGCCCGATATCCTAGACAGCACCCGGCCGGAACAACGTATGCAGAGGCGTAGCTGTAGACTCCAGTCCTTCCCCGCCTTCGTGCCAGGATGCACAACTAGACATGCTGCACCCTGAACTCTGAACTTCGAGTAGTCAAGGAGGACGGCGGGACAGCGTTATGCCATTCCACTCAGTATACACGTGCGGGCACGGCGCTGGTGGTCGGCTCGGACTCAGCGACGAGCGGCCTCGGAGCAAGTTCGTCGGTCCTCTGGGAACTTTGGAGGGTGTTTCAGTCGAAGCTCTTGAGTGTGGGAGTAAGCACACGTTACTGCTGACACCGGATGGTGAAGTGTGGTCGTGGGGATACAACCAGTATGGGCAGACGGGACATGGTCCTGCAGGACTTGCTCAGTGGGAGCCGCGTATGATCAAGGGACTGGAAGGCGTCAAGGTCGTGCAGGTACTCGCGGGAGAGGACCACTCACTTGCACTCTCAGACAATGGTGATGTGTATTCTTGGGGCCGCGGAACGCAGGGGCAGCTTGGGCATGGCGACGTAAAGGACTTGTGGTTCCCTTTTCTCATCAAGTCTCTACAAGGCAAGGCTGTGGTGTCGCTCGGGCGAGGGCATAACTGCTCCTGGGCAGTAACATCTACAGGTAAAGTATGGGCCTTTGGGACATCCGGTGCAGGACAGCTGGGGAATGGCGATACCGACGGTGGGATCGGGGGCTCCGTGTCTATCCCGACGCAGCTCAAATCGCTCCAGAAGCACTGCATTGTGCAGGCAAGCGGAGGGATCAACTTTGCCATATTTTTGACTGACTACGGGGAGCTGTTTTCGTGTGGATATGCAGCCAACGGGCAACTGGGAATCTCTTTTGACAAGGTCGAGGCTCTAGAGCGAACGTACACCCCGCAAGTCCAGCGCGTTGAGCACACGGGCATTGTGTTCAAGATCGTATCATGCGGCGACGCCTTCACCGTCGCACTCTCCGATGCGGGCATGGTCTACACTTGGGGTTCCGGTGGGGACTATGCTCTCGGCCACGGACACGTCGACGACGTGTTCACCCCGAAGCTCGTCTCAATGATCGAGGCCGACCCGTGTGTCGCAGTCTCGGCAGGTGGCTGCCACGTCATGGCGGTCTCGCACGCTGGGCGGCTCTACGCGTGGGGCCGCGGCTTCATTGGACAGCTCGGCCTGGGTCATGCTCTGGACGGCAATGACGAGATCGTCCAGGTCCTTGCTCCCAAGATTTTGATTGTGACAGTACGACTTTAGGAAATCACCTTGATACAGAGATGTTTAGGGTAACTCACCTTGCTCTGCCGACCCGAGCAGACGCTGCCTGCACGTGTGCCATTTGCTTCGGGAGGCGAAGGCTCCGAGATTGCGATGCGCGTTGCGTGCGGGCACTGCCACTCCATCCTGCAGACCGCACTGGCCGGAGACGAACCTGACATCGCTCTGCCGGTGACGCGGGCCGAGGGGGAGCGAGAAGGAGAGCAGGGTGCTCTGACTGAAGCAGCTGCCGTCAAGGCCCCTCAGCCGGCGAAGACGACGAAGGCAACGGAAATGATGGGTATGCGAAAGCAAGGTTCGCTCGTGATGAAAAAACAGTTCCTGACGCTGATTGTAGAGTGCCTTTCTGGGCGGAATCTGGCTGCTAAGGACGAAGGCACTGGAACGTCGGACCCGTACTGCAAAATCAAGGTCAAGGAGGGGCGCACGAAGCAGAAGGAGAAGACCAAAGTGATCTCCAAGACGCGCGATCCTGCGTGGAACGAGACCTTCACCTTCAAGTCGTGCGTGAACCGCGTTGCGATCGAAGGCGACCCTCGCATGCAACAGCCCGGCGTTGCGCCGACGCTCAACTGGGACGTCAAACTCAAGATGTCGTGCTACGATCAAGACCGGATGGGCGAGGACAAGCACATGGGGGTTATCTTTGTACCGCTGGCAGGGCTTCCGCTGAATCGCCGGCGCGACATTTGGTTACCACTCACCCCCAAGGTGGAGGGTCAGCATGTGTCTGGTGATATCCGAATCCGACTGCTCCTAACAGACGAATAGCAGGCAGCCACGCGGCGCGCAGTCCGGCTGTGGCACGCACGGAAGCCTCACAAGCTATTCTACAGAGTACACCATCGTGTGAATGATGACAGCACGCGCACTGTTCTTTGAATTCCGAGACATCTCGAATCCTCTCACCTACGGGCCCTGCACGCACTGCACGCGGGGCACTGATTGTGCATCGGCGGCCCGGAGCGCTCCAGGGCGCTGCTGGCGTTAGAACCCACCATCCCAATCAAGCGACTCGCCGTATTCAGTGACCCACGGTTGCGCCCCGGGGCGTGACTTGTGCACTCGCTGTCCCAAAAGCTCGGCGTCAGAAGCCTCCTGCCGAAACCCAGCTTGAGTAAGACAGCTCCCTGCGTGGATGCGAGTATGCGCGTGGCGCGTTCGGCATGCAGCGCACCGAGGATGTTTCATCTTCTGTAAGAAACCCGAACTTGGATCGCGCCATTGCTACGTGCCCGCTGAAGGAGAAGGGATGCGCAGACTCGCGGTAGAAGGGCGCAAACTGCCGTTGCCACTCAGCCTGCTCGGAGGCCCGGCACAATGTCAACTGCACGCGGGGGCGGCGGCGGGCAGGCAAACGTGCCGATCACGTGCTGAGGAGAGAGTAGCTGGGTGGATGGAAGTCTTACGTCGTCAAAGTTCCCACTCCACCAAGCGAATAGCACGAGCATATCATGTTGCCCGTGTGTAGCAGCAATACTCTGCCGGAAATACGCTCAGCTTCGAGGTCCCTGTCACGACATGCCATGTTGCAGCGGGCGGAGACAGACTGACGGAGACTCACCGCTGGCGTGTTGCCGTTCCAGCAAGACGCGTTCATGTCGGCACCGTGGCTGTGAAGCGCTTAATTTTCAGAGGAATACAGCAACGATTGACTGAATTGCAGGAAGGCATCTGCAAGCGGTGACGCGGGATCCAGCTGTGGCGGGAAACACCGCAGCAGCGCCCACGCGGCGGCTGTGTGGTTGTGGTAGGCCGCGTAGTGCAGCGCAGTGAGCCCCCCTTCGTTCACCACGCTCACGTTCGCGCCCGCCGCAGCCAGAGTATCGATCACAGGCGTCCAACCGCGAATGCCCGCGTAGTGCACTGCGCAGAAAGAGTACTCATTCACGGCGTCGGGGTCTGCCCCCAGGTCAAGACAGCGTTGGATCGTCCGCGCGCGCCCCTCGCGGGCCAGCAGCCAGAGCTTGATGTTCAATTCGTCCACCTGACCCAGCGCACAGGGTGCCCTCAGCCTCTACCTCTATGAGGAGCAACGGCTGCTTTCGCAGCAGGCACAAATCGGTGCAGAATCTGCAGCGTGGTGGCAAGCTGGCGCGGACACGTACGCTCAGGCCTTCGAGGCCCGCAGTGTCCGGATCATCCTCCTCGTACCTGTCGATAACCCCCAGCAGCAAGTGGTGAGCGATCGTCCAAGGCCCTGTTCTGCAGGAGCTTGCCACGCAAAGACAAGCATGCGGGCCTGGCGGGTTGTTCACGGCGCACAGCCCAGCCACGGACCCCCCGCTTTCCGGGGGGTGGGTGGGCGGGGCGCGCACGGCACGATGCCATCGAGGATTCCCTCAGCATCGAAGCGCGGGACGTCTTCGCCGAGGCGCGGGCGCGGCGCCACAAGCGGAGGCTCCTTGCGCGAGTAGTTTGTGAGTTTGTCCAGAGCCTGGGTTCGGGCGCGGCATCAGCGCTTCTGGCGCAGCATCAACGCCCGTCCCTGACTCTGGCCCTCGACCCAGACAGGCTCGCGCTCATGACCGAGATGCTCTGGAGACAGCAGCGACGTCGCGACCCCACAGGGGTAACGCTACGCCACACCTTGCCTGCACACGCCTCGGCCAAGGGAGCCCACCTGCACAAGCGGCACGCCCGCCGCTCCCTTTGAAGTAAGGATCTGTGGAATCGTGAACCCCCGCGTCAGGATCAGGCTCGGATCACGCCCCGCCCTGCCCCAGCGGGGTGGAAAGCTCGGGCGGTACATTCTCGCGCAGCCGCTCGTACATTTCCTCATCCGTTGTGTCTGTAACGTCCTCTCCGGGCGCGGCACCGGCCGCATCCCGCGGCGCCAGCTCGGCGCCCTGCTCTTGGGAATGGCCCGCCTCGACGGAACCAGTGGCGAGCCGGTCAGCGACGATGCCGCGCTCGCGCTCGAGCCGCGTCTGCGCGGAGCGCCCCCCGGCGCGCGGCCGCGCAGACCGCGCGGCGTGCGCCCTGGAGGTGCCCGACTCCGCAAGCACTCCCGCGTCCGGCACGTATGGCTGCCGGTTTGGAAGATCCCCTGCACGGGAGGAACCCCAGGCCGTGTGATTGCGCGGCGGACGCGGGGAAGGGGCGCAGGCTCGCGGGGGACGAGGGGCCAGCGTGGGGGGATGACTGTCGTCAAAAGTGGAAGTGGTGCGCTGGGCCGCCACGCACCTTCCCGCAAGTCGAGGACATCTCCGTTCGGCATCTCGAGGGTGCCGATCAGCGGGCGCTGCTCCCACGGGATCTTCCACCAGGCGAATGGCCCTCTCGACAGCTTCGTCCAGTACTCGGGGTCCGTGTGAGGCCCGAACGTGCTGACCCCCTCAGTGTCCACCTCGTCCTGGCCTCCCTCGGCGATCCACGATTCTACGTACTCGCGCAGCTTCGCCCACGACGTGTTGGTGCTCATCTCTGCTATAATTTGGCGCATTTTTCGCTCCGCATCACCGCTCTTGCCCGCTGGAATGTACTCTTCGTCGTCGCCTTCGCTGTCCTCCAATTCCCTCAGCACGGCCAGAGTGTCTTCTCCCAGGCCTCCCTTCAAGCGCATGGCATGCCCATCACGTTCTACTCCTGATATTCTAAAGCGCTGGTCCACTACAAAATAGATGCTGATCGTGCTGCATCCCTGACTGGGCGACAGCCATCGTCTTGTGAAAACCTCGCCCTCCTGTGCCCAACCTGAAGAAGCCATCGGAAGTTGCGATGCTATCGCGAAGATGATTGAGACTCGCAATACCTCGCAGATAATTCCCATGATCGCAGCCTTCCGTAACTTCAGTACCATTCTCCCCCTACCACCTATCTCGCCACCAAATCTGGAACACCGAGGTCTGGCACCGCAGAGAACGAAGGGGGGACAGTCAACCACTGTGCGAGAAGAAGGGCGATCCCAATCACAGCTATACCGCCCCATGCAAGTCCACACCCCAAGTTGGTCTGCGTCTTGCACCCGGCAGCGGATCCTGAGAACATGGCAGGGGGCCTCGCGGCCCGGCCCTCGACCGCGGCCCACTTTTGACTGTGGGCACTCGCTCTATGGAGCCATCTATGGGATTCCGGTCTTGGCGCGGAATCGTCTCTCTGAAAAAGAGACGAGCCTGGGTCACTGAAAAAGTGACACCCAGGCTCCGCCGCCGCCGCCAATGCGCGCATGGCGCTCTGTCCGGCGGATGCCAAGCTGCTACCGCGGTTCAGGGAGGGTCACCCGTGGTGAATCGGGGAAAGAACGCAAAACCGCGGTCCGCTCTGTGACGTGAGATCGGGCGGGACCGTTGGGTCTGCTTCCTTCGATGGAGGTCGGCAAGAAGGCCTCCAGCCGTAGGGGCGGAGGGAAGCCTTATGATGCAGCCATGCAGCTACATAACTTGCAAAATCCTGTGAGCTCGGTCTCCAGCGATGGCGCGCATAGACGGCGTTGGCAAGAGACAAAAACTTCTTCGGCGCTCGTGGGCCAGGAGGGTGGCGTCGACAGTGGTGCCCATTCTCAAGGGAGTGGCGAGGATTTGTACGAATATCGAGAGGGACAGGAGAGCGTGGAGAACAACAAGCCTGAGTTCAGTGACAATACGTATGCCCCTGATTCTTTACATCATAATCCGCAACACAGTAATTCAGAGTGGCATCACTGAAATGACTCACCCGCAACTGCCCCCGCAACAGGTCGCTCTGGATCATGGGTGTTCTCGGCGACCCCGAATACGACGGGTACCTTCCACCAAACCTAGATGTACAGCCCAGGAGCACGTTGCGGAACGAAAAGTCCGCAGAGGCTCGGTGGGAGTGGCAGCCTCGTCGCTGCCCCCGCTGAAATGCTCGGCGCGCTGTCCTGAGCAGCTCTGCTCATTCACGAACCAGGGAGGACACAGAGCTTCTGCCGCGCCCCGTCCCGTCACTCGACCGCGTTCGCGTCGCCCAGGTCCAGCACAGTGCGCATGGCGAGGGTCCGCGGTCGCAGTCACAAAAGTGCGCCTCCGGGTGGCCTGGCCGCGCTGACACGCACGCCCGCATGGCGCAGGTGTCGATGGGGCCTTTTCACGCGGGAGTCAAGACCGAGGTGCCCTGCCCGTGCCTTGGAAGCTCTGACCCGGTCCTGACGAGGATCCTGCACCTCCCCGTGCGCTTCGTGCCTTGTCAGTGACAGCGCTGTTCTCAGGACGGCGACGTGTATCTCTGGGGAGCAAACTTCTGCGGGCAGCTGGGCAGGGGCTTTTCTGGCAGTGAGGGCACGGCGGGCGCAGAGCTCGCAGGGCATGTACCCGCAGGTCGGCCGCCTCGCAGCAGAACAGGTGGGGAAGGCTCCGATCCTCGTCCAGAGGTGCTCCGTGGCCTTGCCCAAGTGAAGGCATACTCGGGGCACTCAGCAAAGACCCTGTCGTGTGGGTGAGTCCTCTCGTACCGTCCGACCGCCCTTGCCGGGTTCACTTGCAGCTCTGCACGCCGGCAGCCTTCTTACCGGCCCCCTACTTTTCCCGTCATCACCGCAGGGGCGCGCACACAATCGTCGTCTGTCGTGAGGGCGTCGCGCTGTCTTTCGGTTGCAATGCTTTCGGAGCACTTGGTCTCCCCTCGCCGCCCTCCGCGAGCAACGGCGCGCCGCAGTCGCATGAGCCGCTCTGGTCCGTACCGTCTCCTCTGCACTTGCCCGGCGTGTTTGTCACGTCCGTGTCGTGCGGTGGATGCCACACGCTGCTGCTCTCCTCCTCGGGGGCCGTCTTCTCCTTCGGGAGCGGCCTGGCCGGGCGGCTGGGCCACGGCGACACTCGCCAAGCCGACTTCCCGCGGGAAGTAGAGGCGCTGCGGGTGCGCCACGTGACGCGAGTTTGCGCGGGCTGGGCACACTCGATGTGCATCGATCGGGACGGACTGTGCTTCACGTGGGGGCGCGGGGGCAACGGGCGGCTCGGACATGGCAACCATCTCGACCTTTGGCGGCCGCGTGTCGTTGACGCCTTGGCCCGCGTGGGTGCTCGCGCAGTCAGTGGAAGCTGCGCGTTCGAGCACTCTGGCGTGTGCTGTCGTGACGGATCTGTCTGGACTTGGGGTTTGGGGGAGTACGGACAGCTCGGCGTTGGAACGACAGAGCTGCACGCCGTACCCGTGCGGGTTCGCGTACCGTCTGAGCATGGGGCACAGGCGGCGGCGATATCGTGCGGTGGCGCCCACACCGCCGTTGTCACAGACCGGGGCGAGCTCTTTTCATGGGGCTGCGGGGATCGGGGGCAGCTGGGACACGGTGATCGTGCCAGCTTGCTAGAGCCGCGTCGTGTGAAAGCTCTTGAGGGGCGGCTCGCGCTCGCAGCAACGTGTGGGTGGGTAGGTACGTTGGTCGTCATGAGTGACGAGGCAGTGCCTCCCATCCCTGAAGGGGAGGCGCCATCAAACGGCGCTCCTGCGGCGCTTGGGGCGGTCGGAGTTGATACTCTCGCTTCGAATCTCACCACACCCGACGTTGCGGTGCCTGCACATGTGGCGGATTCCCAAGACCCCCGTGGTGACCTGGAAAATCCCACGTCGCTGTCTGCGCTGGCGGAAAGTCCGCAGCACGGTGGATCACGGAAGGCCGCTTCCGCCCCGTTCCGCGGCGGGGACGCGGCCCAGTTGGTGTGCTCGATTGCTGGCGAACGTGAGCGGGATGGCGTGCGTTTCTATCGGCTTGTCGTCCGTTTCTGCGACCACGACTTTGAGATAGAGCGCCGATACACACAGGTTCGCAGCAATCACGCTAGAAGCATTCTCCTGGGGCCCTGCCCGTTATGTCGCCTGTTGCTAAACTGTTCACAGTTGGGCAACGGGTGAGCCGCTTTTTTATATCCCTTACTGTCCCGATTCGCCACCGATCGCGGCCGCTAATTCAACGCCTGCCACCTGCCTCGCAGTTTCGATCGCTGCATCTCCGCCTGCAAAAGACGCTCCTTGCATCGCTGCTGTACTTCGCACCTGGGGCGGCTCGTCGCAGGGCGGTGGGGCCTTCGAGTGCTCCGGGAATGACGGCTGCTCGCCCACCGCCGTTCCCTCCGCGCAACTTCTCCTTGGTCCAGACCCGGGTGAGCCTCTTGACTTCCTTCTTTCCTCCTGCCCTGTTCGCGGATTGACCCTGCGGCGCAATTCGCTAGCTCGAAATGCAAACGGTCTCTCTCTCTCTGATCTTGTTGTCGAGGCTCATGCTTTCGCTCGCGGCGCGCAGGCCGACGATGCGCGCCAAGAACAGCGGTTGCAAGACCTTCAGACGTACCTGGACTTTGTCGTGGTGGCGCCCGGAGCCGTGAGCAACTCTGCGATCCGAACCTTCCTCACCCTTGACAAGCACGTGCAAGGCGGGACGAAGCAGGCGGCCGCAGCCGCCTGGCAGAGCGTCGCCTTGCCCGCGAGTGCTCCCGCAGCAGCGGATGTGGACCCTGTAATCCGCAGCAAGAGCCTTTCTGAGTCGCTTCCGTCCCTGCCACGGTCGCTTTCACCAGGGACGCCGAGCGAAGACCGAGCAGGGAGTGAGAACGAGTGCGACTTCGAGGACGCAGAGAGCAGCGCAGGGGACTCGGGGAGCGGGACTGGCGTGGATGCCTTGCCGCGCGGTCGACTGGCTGGCGATGCCGACGATAGTTCGCCCGTGCTGAATTCCAGAACGGGCGAACTATCCTTGTCACCCGAGGGGCGAACGGCTGCCGAAGCTGCCGGCGCAGCAGGGGGCTGGACGTCTGCAGCAGGACCGTCAGGAGCATGGGGCCGCGCGCGCGCTCGCTCGCCACCACTGTCGCCCGCGAAGCCGAGCGTGCTTGCGGTGGCCAGAGCGACCGAAAGACCGAGAACAGAGATGTTTGTGTACCCCTCCTCCCGCCCGCGGTCCGACTCTGCTGGCGGGAAATGGGTAGCGTTCGCCGCGCCTTCGCACGAGGTGAGTCCCCTTGTCTTGAGAGCACCCTGCAGCCACGGCAGACCATTGTTTTGTGTGGCCCACTGCGACAGCAGCGTCGCAGCTCCTGTATTGACCCGTCGGCGCGCGCGCAGAGCGACGCGGGGAAACAAGCTGCCGCGACGCGGCTCCCTAGGTACCCGAACCCTGCGATGTGGCAGGGGTACACGTTCTGGGTCAGCGAGGCGGCGCCGAGCTGGGACGCGCACACGCGCGCGCGGCGCTTCCTCGCGGACTTCACAGTGTGCCCGATGTCGCGCGGGTGCATCTGGCCGCTCGCTGTCGGGAACACGCTGCACGTGAATCGCGACCTGTTCGACATCCTCTCGCGGAAGGCGCGCTACGCGCGAGAGCAGGCCCCGCCCGGGGCGCCGTCCCCTGCGGAGCCGTTCGGCAGAGAGGGCTCGGCGCAGCTCGTCGAGCACGACCTCGCCCGCACGCTCGCACACCTCGGTATACCCCCCTCCCCCCCTCCCTACTGTTGCCGCTACCTGTGTCCCTACTGTACACTCACGCTCGCACACCTCGGTATATCTCTCGTCTGAGCCTCTCTGAGAGATTAGACACTCCGTGAGGTTTAAGGATGTGGTGTTTCTTGTTTGGCGTCGTCTCCCTGCCCCTGCTTTTGTAGGCATCGCCCCGTGTTTGTGTTTTATTTAGTGCCGGTGGTCGGTGAACGCGCACACTCTCTCCCCAGGGCTCTTCACGCAGGCGGGCCCGTACGCCGAAGAGCTCAGGTGGCGCCCGTTTATCTTTTTCCCCTTTCTCAATTATCATGAGAGCGAATCAACACTCCGTGGCGGGATAGCGAAAGCAGAAATACCCCTGCTGCGCTGCCCGCGGCGGGCCGGCGCGGCCCTGTGCACGCGCCGCACCCTGCTGCTGCCGCGCGGAGGCCGACCACGGCGGCGCGCACCGCAGGCGTGTGCTGGAGGCATATTGCTTCCTCCGCCCCGACGTTGGGTACAGACGCAGCACCCGAGAACCGGGTGCGCATCTGTTTTGGCGAGTGACGGGCAGTTACCGTGACTGCGTTCGTGCGAGCAGGTACGTGCAGGGTATGTCGTTCCAGGCGGCGATCCTAGTCTTGCATTGCCCAGACGACTACACGGCGTTTGTGTGTCTGGCGAACCTGCTCTCGCGACCGTTCTTCCTCTCGTTCTATCGGTCCGCTGCCTTTTGTGGCCTGCTCCGTCATGCCTGTCGCGTACGGCGGGTACACTTGCCCTGGCGGCATCGTTGCCGCTGAGAAGAGCATCGCTGAGTGGTGCTGGTGATTTCCAGGGACAAGACGCCTGCCCTTCAGCAGCGAATGGCGATCTATGACCGTGTTCTGGAAGCCAACCTTCCGGACATACACAAGCACCTGAAGAGTGTTGACGTGAGTTTCAAGGCCCTCCAAAACACCGCAGTTCTCTCACTGTAGCAAGCGCTCACATTCCCTCCGTGGTTCGTGATGCAGGTTGATTCCGGAATGTATTGCACGCTGTGGTTCGTCACTTTGTTCGCCAAGCAACTCCCAGTGCCCCTCTGCGCTCTCGTGTGGGACCGCTACCTCTTCCAGGGCGAGTCCTTCATGTACCGTGCTGCAGTGGGCATAATCCGCGTGCTCGGCACACGGTTACGCGCGATGGACACCGAAGAGGCGCTATCGCTCCTCCTCGGCGACATCTCTGGAAGCTTGCCGGATCTCGCGCAAGTTTTCAGGTCGATGGAGGCGGTACGCATGCCAAGGGATGCGGAGCAGATGCTTGATCGCCTCACGAGTGACGAGAGTGTGCAGGAATTCAAGCGATAACATTAGCATAGGGCAGTCGCGCAAGTGCGAGTGCGTGAGAAGGAAAAATCTGTTGTCAACCCGAAACCAGAATGCCTACCGTCTGATGTCTGCGCGCGTCGGCCATCACGAAAGGCGGATGATAATGCAGCAACTCTAGTTTGCGTACCTCTTCCAGCAAGGATCGGTCCAGTTGACCGGCCTTGCGACGTTGCCAGCGCACGGCAATGCCTGATTTCGGGCGTTCAGAATCGATGTCGTGTCTACAAAAACACTTTTATATTGTGCCCCAAGGCTGACGACACTCAAGAAGAAATTCGTCACTGATAAACCCACCCCCCAAAGATCGGCACTATGTACAAGGTGCCCGCGTCCTCGCTGCCTGGCGCCCTGGGCGCGGTTAGTGCATCCTTGGATGCAATCGCAACTGTTGATGATTCACCCTGCTTCTTGCGTCCCGGGTCTTTCTTGTGCTGGGGATTCGAGCGGATGGCTCGAATCTGGAGGTCACGCTGCCTCGCCGTCTCCCTAAAACACCACACTCTGCAGGTCGTTCTTCGGGGCGTCCTCGGACTTGCGATCGCAGGCGCGACGAGCGCGTCCATTGCTAGCTCTGGTGCAATGGCCGCTCCTGCGACCGTGGCTCCTCGTAGCTTCATCTCCCACCAGATCGGGACGATGAAGCTTCGTGGAGGCGAGGACGACAAAAGCGGGATGAAGCGCGTCATGTCCCACCAAGACATTGCCACCGAGGTGCGGACTTACCACTTTCTCCAACTCCTAAGCTGCATGTTGCGCGTCATTCGCGTTCTTCTGTGACTGTTTCGCTGGGACTTGGCACAACGTAAAAGACAAAACCCATGCTGGGGGGGCGGAAGTCTAATATCCGTCTGCCACGGTTGCCACAGGTCCACGGAGAGCAGGACACTAAGGACACTCGATTCTTCGCGAAGGATGTTCAAGAGGGCGAACACCGTTCCCTGTGAAATCCCGACCCAGGAAACTGTGCGGTGCCTGAGGTGTTGACGTCTGCGTGTCGACACACCCCCTAGCACAATATTTCGAACTGACGGTGTGTGGAACCAGGTGGCATGACCTTCCACTCTTTGAGGTAGACTCGGCGACAGAAAAGCCGACCGGCTCTCTGCACTTCGTTTGTGAGATCCCCAAGTGGACCCGCAAGAAGTTTGAGCTTGCAACCAAGGAGGCGCTCAACCCGATCAAGCAGGATGAGAAGAAGGGCGAGGTCAGCTGCCCACAATTAGCTTTGTGCCGTTGTAAAACACATAGTCCCTGAACTCTGGTCCACCTCCGCCTCGCTTCAGCTCATTGCGCCTCCCTACTGTGCGAACAGCTTCGGTCCTTCAAAAAGGGTGACATTTATTTCAACTACGGCTGCTTTCCTCGCACCTGGGAGGACCCGGACTTTGTCCACCCCGATGTATGCCCTCCTTTTCCTTGCCTTGGTGCGAACGATGTAGTGCGCACAGCATCCTGGCGAATACAGTCGAGCTTCTCGCGACCCGCCCCCCCCCCCCCCCCCCCCCCCCCCCCCCCTTTCCCGGGAACTTGTGGAGGAAGCTTCTGCCGTCTGAAGTGAACATACACTGTGCAGATCAAGGTCGGTGGCGACAATGACCCCCTAGACGTTTGCGAAATCGGGCTGCGCCAGATCCCCACAGGGAAAGTGCGTCCCGTCAAGGTTCTCGGTGTTCTCTGTATGATCGACGAGGGCGAGGCCGACTGGAAGGTTATCGTCATTGACCGCGAGGACGCGTGGGCGGATAAGCTTCAGGACATCAACGATGTCGAAACCCTGCTGCCGGGAACGCTTGACACGATCCGTGAGTGGTTCCGCACCTACAAGATTCCCGACGGAAAGCCGGCCAACGAGTTTGCACTCGGCGAGAAGTTCATGCCGCGCGCTTTTGCTCTCGAAGTTATCCACGAGACGCACAGGGCCTGGGCTCGTCTCGTGCGCGGCAATGCCGAACAGGCTGCCGAAGAGAAGCCGCAGGAGGACACTGACACCTCCAAGCCGTCGTCGAAGAAGAAGTTCACGCTCAAGCGCAACCTCTCGGTGCCCGCGCTCGAGGCCCTGAAGCAGGTCGAGGGGTCGATGCTCAACGACGAGGCTGTCTTGTGTTCACCCGCCCTACAACCAGAGTTGGCGGCCCTGGTCGTGCACTCAGGTGTGCATATCGCTTGTATTGCGCTTCGCAGCACACTAATCGCATGAGCTTGTGCGCAGGGCTGCGGCGATGCAGAAGGCCACCATTGGCTGAGCGCTGTTGCGCGCGCTGTGATTAGAGCATGTTGCACAAGTACTGTAGGATGAATTGGCCGCTTCATCGCTCCTCGTGAGGGCGCCGCGACTGTACTGGTAGGGAATGCTGGGCACAAGGTGAGGTGTCTCTGAATACACTGAGTGGAGAGTTCTTAGACGACAGCCGTTCATTCGCGCACAGCCTGCCCACCGCGGTGTCGAATCGTGAGCATCACGAAGGCTCTGCCCTCAGCAGAAACCATTCTTCTCTGACGGACACCATAGCATGCCGTGCATTGTGCGACAAAGTCCTCGACCTCACTTGTGGCCGGGCCCTCTCGATCCGTCCTTACAACCATCACCACCTGTTCATCACAGCGCCGAATCATATTTGAAAGGCACCGGTGCAGATAGCCGCATTTCAAGAAATCGCGGGACATCATGCGCTGGATAAGAGGGTGATCTGCCTCGGTTGCTTTCGCTGACAACAAGCCGATCGTCTCGAGTAGAGCGGTTGTATTAGATCCAGCATACACCAGGTCGGTCCCAATGAGGATGTCAGGTTGATCGACTTTCTCCAGAACAGTCTGCCGTGGTGTTCATCAATTGATGGCGTGCTCACTAGAATGGCAACACAGTGACAATGGAAGAAGAGTAGGGTTGGAATTGTGCCTGGATATCACCCTGTGCGCCCCACTGCAGCGGTACTACGCGGATTTCGAGAGACGGATTAAGTTGTAAGTTCACGTTGATCAAGGCGAGCTGGTCACGTACATCTGTCGCCGTCACAGCTGCTGCACCTAGCGCCTTGCATAGTAGCGCTGTCATCCCTGTTCCGCTTCCAAGCTCCAAAACCCTCTTTCCGTTAACAAGCTCTGGATTCGCTACGAGGTATTCACAAAGAATTCGCGCTGATCCCCAAACAACACCGCCGGTTCCGTCTATTGTGTCGCGAAGCTGCTCTTCTTCCTTCCACCATGGGCGATGGCTCCGCGCCCCTCCCATTCGAACGTTCAATTGCTGGATGCGCAAAGAATGGTCTCCAAAGCGCAGCTCGCTGCATCCATCCACCCAGCTGGTAGTTCCACACGTCATCGAAGTGACTGGGATAAATGCCAAAGCCAGTACAGATCGGGCAAAAATACCAGAGCTAAGCATGCCAACCCCCTCTACAAGATAGATCCTGCTTCCCCCCCAGCGCTGGGGGGATCTTTTTAAGGGAACGGGAACACGATGCGAAAAACAGGGAA
>ENA-UOXV01001439-UOXV01001439.1-marine-metagenome-genome-assembly--contig:-NODE-1439-length-33205-cov-10.793605_pt1 | contig 33205 bp, 19 predicted proteins | sample MGYA00238165_ERZ766961 | MGnify/ENA primary metagenome ERZ766961 (study PRJEB28924, sample SAMN03173240) | marine metagenome | biome: Marine; feature: Water; material: Subsurface seawater | place: North... | reverse complement strand
ACATGTACTCAAACGCAAGCTCGGATGTGCTCCACACCTCGCTGTTCACGCTGGCTGAGATAGCCACCATGCCCCCCTCGTGCGCGGGGGATGCGCACTCTGCGCCACCGCCCGCAGCGCGGCTGCTGAGCGGACCGATGGTCCCGAATCTGCATCCAGACACATCAGCGTCCACCGAGCTCAGAGCCAGCCGCACCACAGTGCCGCCGCTCTGCGCCCCCTCACGCGGACTGATCGCCACCACAGCAGCCTCCTCAGTGTACGAGTACATCATACCACTCTGGGTGAACTGCTGGCCAGCGCCGCTGATGCTCATCTCAACCGACACCATGCCGGTCTCGTGAGCCGGGGCCTCGCACTTGGCAAGCACTGACGACACCACCTCAGCATACGAGGGGTCCGCCAGCCCAAAGCCGCACAGCGGCTCAGTGCTCACAAGGTGCTCGCCGACCACCTTCACCACACCAACACCGGCGGATGGGCCGGATGCTGGCTGCAGTGACACAACGGTAGCGCTCGGCTGGAACTCAAACTCCACCTTGCTTGTGCTGAAGCCGCCGTCGGTGGCGCTCACCTCCACGGTCACGATGCCGGCTGCGTGGGGTGGTGCCATGCACGCCACCTCCACCCAGCCCATGCACTGCTCGGAGCGCTGCGTCATCGTGGAGAGGCCAGTGGCATTCGCGGGAAGGACAGCAGAGTTGATTTCACTCGTGCACAGCTCGTCGCCGCCGATGTACTCACCGGCCACAACCTCGAGCCCAAACCTGCAAAGCACATTCTCGCCGACCAGGCTGCTGCCCATGACATGCACCACGGTCCCGCCAGACACGGGACCAGATGCAGGAGCAATAGCAAACACGGTCGCCGACGACATGTACTCAAACGCAAGCTCGGATGTGCTCCACACCTCGCTGTTCACGCTGGCAGCGACTGAAATCAGTCCGCTTTTGTGCGCCGGTGAAGCACATTCCACGCCCAATCCAGCAGCACGGCTGCGGAGTGGAGCAATGGTTCCGAACTTGCACGTCAAGAAGGACGCCGTGCCGACATCGAGGGTACTCATTGCTAGCCGCACGACAGTACCGCCACTCTGTGACCCTTCTCGCGGGACGATCGCCACCACTGCACCTTCCTCAATGTACTCGTATATGATGTCGTTGTGGCTGAATTGTTCGCCGTGGTCACTTGTGCTGATCTCGATCACCACCCTACTGGGCTCATGAGCGGGGGCCTCGCACTTGACCAGCACAGAAGACACAAATTCTGCCTGCACCTGAGAATCGTACCCAACGTGGCAAAATGCCTCGTTGCCGACCATATGTCTACCGGATACCTTGATGACCGACACACCACTGTCAATGCCGATCACTGGATTTAACCCTGTCACTGTTGGCATAATCTGGTACTCTAGCACAGTAGGATGCAACGACAAAATGTCCGAGTCCTCAATCGCCATGTCGAGTGCCACAAAGCCTGGGGCTCTAGGGGGGGTCATACACAGGAATGTGCCAGCAGACAGCTTTGATGCGGGCACTGGGAATGTATCCACGATGCAAACCAGGGACATGTCGGTATCTTCCGAAGGCCACAGCGATAGCGTAATCTCTCCTCCTCCCTCAGCTAGCACGCGGGTTGGGATTGGACCGAGAGTGCTAATCATGGCTTCGTAATGATACGCGGCCTCGCTGAAGGTATGATCGAACCCGTTCAAGGTTATCTCCACGGGTACATTGCCCGGCGCATGCGCTGGCATGAGGCAGGATATCTCATCGGTGCTCACGTGCGATGCATGGACGCCAGATATGGTGCCTACCCGGCACATAACATCGTCAGAGTCCATGAATCCCACATATGAGCCGTGCATGACCAGAATACCTCCACCCTGCTCAGAACCAGCCAACGGGTACAATCCCTCAACTTCGGGCGACTGCGCAAACTTGAACGCCTGCATGTCAATTGTGGTATCTAATCCGTTGACAGAGAGCTCGAGATTTGCTTTACCCAAATCACTAGCGGGCGCTTCACACTTCAGCAGACGCGATGACACGACGTGCGTCGTATCGCTGGAACCATCACTGGTATGGTTAGAGAACACACAGTTGGTTCCCTCATCAAAATCACCCGCGGTGTTGAAATGATCGCCATTCACTGCGATGACAGTACCACCTCGAGCAAAACCAGACTTGGGAGTGATACCGAGCACTGTCGGAGGCACAACGAAGTGGAACTGCGTGCCCGTGACAGTGAAATCTTGCTTGTTCACGGATACCTCCATAGTAGCCAAGCCTGCCTTCATTGAAGGAGCTGCACACACAATCTGGTTTGCCGTGCGAGACAGTGCCGCTACAGGAGTTGAGCCAAACTTGCACATCGCCCTGCCGCTCGACGGGAAGTTCACGCCATCTACCGTTACTCTCGTGCCTCCTCTCACCACGCCAGCTGTCGGATAAATGGATGTGATGTTTGGTGGAGGCGTGTACGTAAACGAGACATCGTGCATATCGTAGTCGGCTGCGTTGGAGTGGAGGCCAAGAGGCACCGGACCTTCGCGGTGTGCCGGGACCTGGCACGATGTTGCCGACGACGACAACCACCTGGACGCGATATGCGAGATTGTACCGACCCTGCAGGACAACGTCTCAGTGTTTCGCATCCCGGAACCGGCGAGCTTGAGCAAGGACCCCCCAATCACGGAGCCCTGCCTTGGTGCCACGTAATCCAGCTGTGCGGTTGACTCGTAAGCAAACAAATATCCCGCGCCGCTCCAGTCCATGCCCAGATTGTTTGACACCTCCACAGTAAGTCCGAGTCCCGAGGTATGCGGTGGCGACTCACACATGATCTGCGTTGACGATACAAATATCGCAGTCGTCTCTGGGTAATATCCAAACTTGCACAGCGTCTGGGGCGTGAAGTTGATGCCCTGTACGATCACGAAAGTGCCACCGAACGCAGCACCCGAAGTGGGCCCGACGGTATCAATCTGTGAAGGTAACTTTTTGAGGAAATCTTCATCCTTGTCATCGGGATCAGCGGGTGACAGTAGACTGTTCCCAAACTCATCTGTGATGACGGTGTTTGCCTCGTCAATATCCCCCATCCCGTCTCCACTGTTTGGAACAGTGCACAGGATGGTGTTCGCGTCCTGCACGGTCCCAGGGACGAAGCCCAAACTGTTGCCCAGGTTACAATACACCTTTTCGCCTGGATGAAACCCTGCCCCGATCACGGTCACGGTTCCGTCGTTGTTGTCCGTCACCGTTGTGAGCTCGGGTGTCACCACGTACTCATACAAAACCTCCCTATCGTTGGGGTCATCGTACGTGTGGTAATCGTTCTGTATGCCGATGTCGAAGAGAACCACCTCAGGTGCATGTGCGGGAGCGATGCATCGGAACTCATCCTGTGCTATCCACTCGCCGGAAACCGGGCCGATGGTGCCAAATCTGCACGCCATCTCGTGTAGCTCGCTGAAGTAATACCCAGCGGCGATGACCGTGTTGCCACCGTTCACGGTGCCGCGTGATGGAGCCACGCCGGTGACCCGTGGTATCTCGTCAAATATGAAATTAGGACGCACCAAGGGTTCTGCCGCGGTGGATCCGGGCTGCGTCACCTCAAGTGCATACGCTCCAGACTCTAGCGCAGGAACCTCGCAGTGCATCAATGCTGAAGACACCACGAACGCAGTGGCTCCTACCCAGCCGAATTTGCACTGCACGTCGTCGAAAATAAAGTTTCGACCGGTGATCTGCACCACGCTTCCACCTCCGTTGAACGCAACCTCCGGGTACGCGACGTCAACCTCAATCGCGGGCTTCACCTCGACAAACACGGCGTTCGACTCAGAGGCACCAACCGGTAGGCGCTCGTAGTCCTTGCCGTTCCTCGCCACGTAGACGGTGTGAAATCCTGCGGATACCGACGGAGCGATGCACGTGACGTAATCAGCAGACAACACGCCGGGTGACTCGGTGCTCCCAAACATGCACTTGGGGGTTTCCATCGGGTGCGCAAGCGGCAGATGGATCGCCACCTCCGCGCCACCAGCCGCTGGAAGCTGCGTGGGGAACGCGGCGTCCACTCCGGACATCTCCTGATACACGAACTTGACTTCGCTCCGGGTGAAGTCCCTCTGGTTGGACGATATCTGGACGGGATGACCGCGCCTGGAGTTGGGTGGCGACGGCTGCATCGCGGGCGACACGCACTCAACTTGATGCGATCCCCGCCACACTCCGCTCGACTCTATGGTACCCACCCGACACCTCAGCGCGTTGGTGCTCGCGAAGTTCCTTCCGCTCACCGTCATTACCGTGCCACCTTGCGAGTTGCCCATCCTGGGCTGTACTCTCTCCACCGACGCCTTCGGGGCATACTGGAACTCAACGTCAGAGAACTGATTGAACACGCCGTTGGGGTTGGACACGTCAACCGTCACCCCATCCTCGTAATGCGCGGGAGCCTCGCACTTGGCCAGGGTGCTCGAAATAAAGTAAGCACCCATCGCGTTCTCTCCCACCCTACATCTGTACGACGGCTTGAGGTCTTCCCCCCTGATATCGATCACCGCGCCCCCGCCAACCTCGCCGTAGACTGGGAAGATGCTGTCAACCTTGCCAGCCGCTACGTACTGGTATCCGTCAGCCTTGGGGTATCGCGATCGCGACTCGCTCTGCACCGTCTCGCCGTTCACCGTGAACTCCACGTGCACGAAACCTTCCCCTCTGGGAGGCGTGATGCACGTCACAAGATCGTCGTGCAGGTAACTCGTCGCAGTCTCAGTCGCATCCACCCTGCATCGAAGCTCCACGTTTTTCATTCGCTTCAGGGCCCCGAGGTTGGTGCCCGCGACCGTGAGAATGTCCCCACCGCTGGTCGATCCCTCGTTCGGATAAAGCCACTCCACCTCGGGCACCTCATAGCCCACTGCGACGCGACGGAGGGGATCAGGTCAGATCAGTCGGGACGTCGCGATCGGGGACTCGTTCAAAAATCGCCCTCGCGGGAGGAAACAGTGCAAAAAATCACCAAAATGCGCGGGGTCGCCGCGAGTCGCGCGTCTCCCGGAGCGACCAGACGCCCAAGGAGATGCGCGGAGTAGACCATGACTTACCCGTGGGAACAACGACCAATAAAAGCATCATAAGTATCTGAGTGAATTTCCCCCACAGGCGTTCTCCGCCGCGCCCTCGGCTCCGCCAGGGCGCCAGCCCACGCCCGGAGACCCTCTCGCCCCGGAGCACCGCCATCGCCGCTCCCCCTGACCGCTAAAAGAAAACGAAACGGGCAAACAACAAGACAACAATACGATGTGCGGTCTCCTCCACTGACGAGGCGGTCCCCTCCGAGGAAAACCTCAGCACCCGCCGCCGGCGAGGCGTCGAGAACGACGCTGTTGCTCGAACCTGCCAGGCGCGAGGGTCCCTGGGAAACTCAACAAAGGGTGGGCGACGACCCCGGCTCCTATAAGAGTCGAGCCCTCTCGAGGAGGTCGCCCCGCCCGCGATACCTAAAGTTGCCCGGGAGTGAAAGCTAGGGCTCCCTGGGTCAACTAAGCGCTGCTAGTGCGCGATTGGCGCGACGACCGCCCGGCCGGTGAGCTTTTGGCTTGTCCACGGACATCCAAAAGTTGGGCAACAACGGGGAAGACCTCGGCGGGAAACAGCGTTCAGTGCACAAATACCCAGACCTAGACTAACTATGGTTATCTCACCACAATGTTTCAGTCATGTTCACTACTATCAAAAGGGAGGTTTGAATCGCGAAAATACAACCGAATGACACACGTAATAATGTATGGTACATTTCCGTATTTCCGTATTTCGGAGGCTATTCTGTATGCAAAAGAGTCAGGATATGGGATGGAGAGGAAGCCAGAGGAAGGAGAGAAGGAGAAATGAGTATTTGGGCATCGGTGGCGCGGACTGCCTCGCCCTCTTTAGAAGCACACGGGAACGGGACAACATGGTGCGTCACTCCCCACGAACGATCCTGTCGACCGTTCCGCATCGGTCGCGTCCGGCTTCCCTCGTCGCCGTTCGGCGGGGACGCCGTCGCGTTCGTTTGCCGCCGGCGATGGGCCCTTCGCTCGGGGTTCTCGGCTCAAGCCCTAAAATCTGAAATCCGCGTCGCGCTCCGTCGCCGTCACGCTGACGCCTCGCATCACGCCCTCCCCTCAACAGGTCACTCCCCTCGTCAAGCATAAAATCGTCAAGAAGCGAACCCTTAAGTTCAAGAGGTTCCAGAGCGACCGCAAGGTCACCGTCAAGGTGCGTCGAGATTCCGGCAAAACACACTGGCATGGCAAGCAGCGGAGTCGCGTGCGGGACGAGACCCCGAACGGATCCGCGCGCAGCCTCGCGCGGCGCGAGTCTTCCGTGCGAGAGTTTGTGCCGTCGCCGGACGCAACCGAATACACCGGACGCATGCGCGGGGCATGAGGCGTGTTCGGAAACGCTCGTCGACCGCCCGCGCGGTTCTCCGCCCGCGGCTTTGCCATCCTCTACAGAAACTAGGGTTCTGGGCTTTTTTCTCCTGCTCATCTCTCCGCCAACGCGCTGACCTCGCCCGCTCCCATCCCTCCCCCTCTCGGTAACAGGAGTCTTGGAGGAAGCCCCGTGGTATCGATGGCCGCTTCAGGCGCAAGTTCAAGGGTCTTCCCCCCCACCCCAACGTCGGCTACGGGTCCAACAAGAAGACCAGGCACCTGCTCCCCAACGGCTTCCTCAAGTTCGTCGTCCACAACGTCGCCGACCTTGACCTTCTCTTGATGCACAACAGGAAATACTGCGCCGAGGTTGCCCACAACGTCTCCGCGCAGAACCGCAAGGCGATCGTGGAGCGTGCGCAGCAGCTCAACGTGAACGTGATCAACAAGTCGGCCAAGCTCAGGAGCGAGGAGGACGAGTAATCGGCGTGCACGTCACAGCTGTGGGGGTTTGCTCTTTGTAGTGCTTTGTGCCGAGGGGATGGGTATCCGCCTCGGCAAGGGTTTAGCGCGCTGTTTATCGTTGTGATGATAACCGCGTAAAAACAAATCGTTCGCCCGTTCGTACGCCCAGCGGCCAGCGCCGCGCAACTCATCCCGCCCACCTGGAGGTCGGTTGCAACTGAAGACGAGAAGCGCCGCAAGTTGCTCACTTGTAGTTTTCACCCATCGCGACCCCGCCACCACATACCTTCGGCGGGAGGCGTCTAGCTTAGTCGCGTCGGATTCGCTCGCATCGATTCCGAACGAGCCCTCGAATCGATAGTTTCGAAACGAGTCGACATGTCGGCCGAGGTTGCGCAGGAGACCGTGGATGACTTCGTCGTGGTGAGCACAATCGCGACAAACTCTTCCCACCGCCCCTTCCTTCCCTTCCTTCCTCGGCGTCCCCTCGTCGCCTTTTCTTCGTCCACATATCCTCCTCCGCTGACCATCTGCTCACACTCATACAACTAGGCTGCGAGATACGGCGACATGGAGGATGTGCAGCAGCACCTGAGTCAGGGCGTGTCGGTGGACGCGGTCGATGTCGAGGGGCGCACTGCACTCTTCTTCGCGGCCGCGAACGGCCATCTGGAGATTGTCGAGCTGTTGTTGGAAAAGGAGGCGGACCCTAACATCGCGAACGCGCAGGGGAACACCGCGCTGCACTGGGCGTGCGTCAACGGGCACACCGCCGTGGTTGAGAAGCTCCTCGGCGTGGGTGCCAAGACGGCGGTGTGCAACGCGGGTGGGCGAACCGCGCTGGACGAGGCGATGCACAACGACAGGCAGGAGTGCATCGATGCCATCCTGAAGGCGTCGGGGGTAGAGGACGAGGAGCACGAGGATGATATCGAGGTGGAGGGTGAGGAGGCGGAGGAATTCATCGTGGGGCCGGACGACAAGATGGAATGATTAAAAAAACTTTATTTGACCGCAGACGCGCCACCTCACTTGGCTGCCGCGAGGTTTTCCGCCACGTTCTTCCAGTTTACGATTTCCCAAACCGCCTTGACGTAGTCCGGGCGCAGATTTTTGTACTGCAGGTAGTACGCGTGCTCCCAGACGTCGACGCCAAGAAGAGGGGTCAAGCCGACAGTAGCGCACGGGTCCTGGTTCGCGGTGGTTGCAATCTTGAGCGAGCCCGAAGCCTTGTCATAACCCAGCCAGCCCCAGCCTGAGCCCTGCACGGCGACGGTCTGCGCGGAGAACTTCTCCTGAAGCTTTGCAACGGAGCCGAAGTCTCGCTCGATGAGCTTCAGCAGCTCTCCATCGGGAGGCGCGCAGTCCTTCGTGGGAGCGAGGTTCTTCCAGAAAATGGAGTGGTTGACGTGCCCGCCCCCGTTGAACTTGATGGCGCCCTGAAGGGAGATCATCGTGGCGTAGTCGCCCTTGATCTCCGCCTCGGAGTACTTCTCCATCGCCACGTTAAAGTTGGTGACGTACGTGTTGTGGTGCTTGGAGTGGTGCAGCTGCATGATCTCGCCGGTGATGACGGGCTCGAGCGCCCCGTAATCGTAATCGAGGTCCGGCAGCTTTGCCGCGACGAAAGTGCGGACTTGGGGGGCGTTGCCGAGCGGCTTGACGGCCCCGGCGAGGCGACGAGCAGTGCGGAGCATGGTGAAAACCCGGGGTGCGCACTGTGCACTGTGGTCTGGGCTCGATCTGGGCCTTTGTTATTTCTGTTTCGTGACATTCCGAGGATCTCATATCAGGCAGCACGGGAGAGATGACTCGTATCGGGGTCGTCGTCTCGGCCCTTCTGCTCTTCGCAGTCGCATCGGTGGCTGCGGAAGAGCAATACACCACCTCCGACTTCAGCACTACCTCCGACGTCAGCAGGATGGAGTTCCAGACCTGCAGCGGATGACGACTCAACAAGCACCCGGAGCTCAAGCAGTTTTTCAAGGATACTGTGGACAAGGGGCTCATCGACGGGGTGCGCGTGAGATACATCCCCGGGAACGCGCCGGAGCTCGTGATGTTCGACCTGACCGGGCAAGAGAAGGAAAGGATAAATCTGGAGAAGATGACCGTGACGGAGATCAGGGGAATGCTCGCCTCGCACGGGTTCGCCGAGCGCGCGAGCAGGGTTGAGTTGTAGTCCTTGAGAGATGCCTCGAGCCGAGTGAAACCGCCGCCTCGACGCGCGATGACGTCTGCACCGCTAAAGCGCGAAATACGTGCTCGGTTCAGGCCGATACGAGAGCGATCGAAGGCCTAACGCTTCGGGCCCGAAGGCACCGTGTATCTTTAGGAAAGTAAGAGTTAGCTATGGAATCTATAAGTCGGGACTGTCAGTCCTTCAGCTGACGTTGCAAACCGGCGGCGGTGACTTTTCGGAAACCCCTCATCTCTGAGAAGACAGAGTCCGTCCCTGAAGTCGCGTCCTTGTTGATTGTCGGGTTGGCCAACTCGATACCCTGGATCGGAGTGAACGCCAGGGAGGAGGACAGACCGTTCGTTGCGCCGCCGCTGCCGTAGTTCATCAACTTCTTCTGCACATTCTTGGGCACCTTCATCTTTGTGGGCTTGGCCGTGAGCTTGAGCTTCCCACTGGCCGCCGCCATGCCCGCGGAGGTTCCGAGTGTTCCCAGGCCCTCGCCTTCGTATCCAATCTCCTCCTCGGCGACGTTGAAGTTGACCCTGTTCGCAGCCTTCCTCATGTCACTCGCGCCGAACCGTTCCTTCCAGGCGCGAGCTCTCTTGCCGCCTCTTCGCTTCTTCGCCTCGCCGCCGGGGATCGCGAGGGGCTTGGCGGTCCTCGCCGGGGGGGGCTCCTGCCACTTCTCGATCTTCTTCACCATCTCCGTGTGCATGCCGCGCCCCGTGGTTCCGCTCGGATCCTCGCCGAAAGCGTCCACCCGAGCCATCAGCGTGCACTTCCCCGCGACCAAACGAGCGGCGCGCATGCGAAGCGGCGGCGGAGTCTTGCGCTGGATGATGTCGCACTGGTTGATGAAACCGACGTGCAGGTCGCCAGACTTGACGGCAGTGGCGCTGGACATACCCGCGGCCGCCTTCCTCTTCTGACCCAGAACCTGCACGTTATTCGCCGGCATCTTCGACAGCGCCACCAGGCCGCCTGCTACTGACATCAGCTTGGACGCAACCTCCGGGCCGAGCACCGCGCTTAGGTTAGGTGCGGTGCGGTCCATCCGCGCCTCCACGAGTGCCACGAGCTTGCGCTTGTCCGCATCGAGTTGCAACTGAACGTCACACGCACGCACGGTGGCCTCGAGGTCCTCTGCGCTCAGCGGCTGCCCGTTGGTGGTGCTCCCCGTCACGGACACCACCATGATTGTCGCGTTCGGCAGCACACTCTCCAGCTCAACCCTGGTCATGTCCATCTCGTTGCCGATCACCTTCACCACGCGCGCGTAATCGATGGGGTGCATCACCAGCGACTCTAATTCGGGAAACTTGGCCCTGTACCTGTCCCGAATGAAGTTGTGCACCACCTGGATCTCGTTCTCGATCTCGACGCTCAGCGCGTTGCAGTCCACAATGAGCTGGTACGCGCCCTCGTCCACGACGCCGAGGGTGCTGCCGGGGCCCGTGGATGCGTCGCCTTCCTCCTCCTTCTTTTTGGCGTCAGCCGCGAGCGCGTCGTCCACCTGAGAGATGACCCTTCGATACCGCTCGCCGCCCACCAGCTTTGCGACGGCGTCGAGGGACCTGAAGTCCACCCCGCCGATGGGTCCCTCCGCCGCCTCCGCCTTCACGCCGTCCTCCGCGGGTTCGTCCTTCACGGGCTCATCAGCGACATCGTCGTCGTCGCTGAGGTCATCGAGATCCGCGAGAAAGGAATCTGCGAGGGTCGCCATGCTTGTGAGATCCTTCCTCCGTGGCTTGGACCTGTCTTCTGCCGTCGACCAGCAAAGTTGGAGCGCTTTTCTCGACGAGGCGAGGAGTCGAAAATTGCCCGTTGGGCTCGTACCCCCGTCCGGAAAACAAATAGCCCGGAGAGAGGGTAGTGTGCGCGAGGACGGTTCTCCCAGCCACTAAAGACGACGCAGGCATCGCCACACGTCACCCACAGTTCGCGTCGTTGGTCTCAGCACGCCGCTGTCAGCGCGTAAACCCGTCCAGGACCGACTTCCGGACTAGCCGAATCCGGCATTTTTGCAGAGGAGCCTAAAGCGGAGAGACTCATCGGAACGAGCCGAGATGTTCTCCACCAGGCCCCCCGCGGACTTCCGCATCCAGAGGATGCGCGCCGCCGACGAGAAGAGCAACCAGATGCAGGCTTACGTCAAGGTACATGCCGCGCTGCAATTGTCCTTTCCCGTCGTCGACACTCGTCCCCGCGCGCGCAGAGTTTCCCCTCAATTTGTCCACGACTGACCATCGTCCCCGTCCCGTTCCCGCCTCAGTCCTGGAAGACGAAGGAGTTCGGCGCCGTCTGGGAGCACAACAGCAACAACATGATAGCCAGGAACCAGTTCAAGCAGCGGTAAGCGCACGCGACGAACCGATATTCCCCTGGATATTCACCTCCCAACCTCGGTTCCCCCCGATATTTCCTGAGAGTTGACCGCATTCGCTGACCGCCGTGCCTTCCACCTTCTTCCCCTCAGGTTCGAGGCGCTCAAGGCCCAAGCCGAGGCCAACGTCGACGCGCGCCGTCGTAAGCTCGCGGCCAAGCTCCACGCCGAGGAGCTGGCCCTGCAGCAGGAGCTGGTGGCTAACCAGGTGACGCCCGAGGAGCGGAGAGCCGCGCTGGAGAAGCGCGCCGTGGATCTGGTGCGACGCAGGGAGGATGAGCGCGTCGCGTTCGCCGAGCAGATGCTGTACCGTCAGTGGCGCGAGGGTTGCGACGGTGTCCGCCAGGGCGATTCCAACTTGCAGCTCAGAGCCGCCGTGGAGGGCAGGTCATCACAGCTCGAGGAGAAGGCGGCGGCGAGGGAGGCGGTGGCAAGGGAGAAGGCAGCGTTTGAGGTGATGTACGAGGAGGAGCGCCTCAAGAAGGAGGAGAGGCACGCGCGTGAGATGGCGGACATCAAGCAAAAAGCGGACGAAGCCGTGCAGGTGCTGGACCAGCAGGTGGTCGAGAACCGTAAGCTTCGCGCGGAGAAGGCTGAGGTTGCCAAGCGCGAGGTTGAGGAGATGAAGTCGCGGTGGGCGGCGGAGGAGGCGCGGCACGACGCCGACATCGCGGCCAAGTTGGCCAAGAATCTGAGGATCGGTGAGGAACGCAAGGTGTTCAAGGCGGCGCGCGAAGCTGAGCTCGCGGCGATCAAGGAACGCGAAGAGGCGATCGACAGGGAGCTCCTGGAGGAGGCTATGCGGCAGAAGGCTGAGGAGGAGGCGAGGGAGGCTGAGCTGAAGGAGCGCAAGAAGGAGCAGGATGCCATCTACCGAACCCATCTCGCCGCCTTGGTCCAGAAGGACGGCGAAGACGAGTCCGAGCGTGACAGGCTGGTGGCGGAGCAGCAGGCTCTTTACGACGCGAAGCGCCAAGCTGAGAAGGACCGCGCCGAGGCTGCGAGGGCAAAGCTCATGTCGGAGGTGCACGCCGACCGGCAGCGACAGCTATCGCAGCACGCAGTTGCGCGAGAAATGGCGGCCGAGGCAAAGATGACTGATAGGGTCCGCATGTACGAGGAACTCGCGGAGATGGAGGCAGTCGAGGAAGAGCACAAGGCCAGGATTCACGCGCAGCGCATGAAGAACAGGCTTGACATCGAGGCGCAGATTCAGTACAAGGACTCCATCCAGAGGAAGCAGAAGGAGGACGCCCGGCAGGCATGGGAGGGCGCACTTCAGGCGGAGAAGGACTACCAGTCCATGATTGACTACGATGCCGCGCAGGCGAGACCCGCTGTGCCCAACTACGGCAGGAAGAGCACAGCGTGGTACCATTGATGTTGATGAATGAATATAATTATCTCACATACATTAAAAAGTTTAGGATCAGATTGGACGTCCGAGATGGTCCACCTCCGTGGCCTTCGACTTAGGGGATCCGTGCTCCTTGATCGTCTTGACGTAATCGTCGAGCTTCTTTTTGTCCGTAGCCGCGATCTCAGAAAGGCAATCGAGGAACGCCCTGTACTTCATAATCTTGGCGAGGGGCTTCTCCGCGTGCTTCTTGAAAATGTTGTCCATCCACGCGTGCTCGATTCCTGGCTTCTTGAGGCCCGTCTTAGTCAGCAATCGGTTCATGCCTGAGCTTTGCATCTCGGCGACCTTCTTCTGCTTCTTCGCGGGGATGCCCACGGTAGCCCAGTCTTCGAACAGAGCCTTGAATTCCTTGTCGCTGGCCAACTCGGACGATACCTTCTCAACCTTGGTCACGGACTTGCCCTTGAGGGCGTTGAACCAAACGTTGAACTCCACCCAGGTGACCATCCCGGTGTCGGACTTGTTGCAATCGTCGAACTCGTCCTCGGCATCGAAGCCTTCTTCCTTGTCAAGGCCCAGGAATATGCAAGCTTGTTTGAACTCGACGCGGTCGATTTGACCTTCGCCGTCGTCGTCAAACTTGTCGAAGACGTTCCTCGCGGTCAACTCCGCCTTGCCCGACGCAGACTTGAGCACGTTGATCCTCGACTTCTCCTTGGCCGGGGGCGCCTTCTTGGGCGCCTTCTGGGTACCGCCCTTCACACGATCGTCCTTGCCACCGGCTCGATCCGCGAGGCCCGTTTTGCGCATCGTCGCCGGTCCTTGGCTCCCCGTGACCTTTGGCCCGCCCTCGTCGTGGATGTAACCCGCGATGTCGTCGAAATCAAGCTCCTTGTAAGCGCAAACCTGAGCAAGGGCGTCCAGGAACTTGTTGTAGGTGAGCCTCTTTCGGGGGTGATCCTTCGCGAACTTCGTGAAGACCTGATCCACCGTCGCCTCGCTCAGCTGCTTGTTGTCAATCACGTCAATCTCGTTCAAGCACTTCAAGAACGACTTGCTCGCCATCTCCTCCACTCTCTTCCTACCAGCACCAAAGGAGCAGTGCTTCACGAAGATCTCCTGGAACTCCTTGCTGTTCCGATACTTCTTCGGCACATTGACGGCGACATGATCCAAATCGCTCTTCTTCACTTCCTGCAAGTCCATGAAGAAGAGGGCAAACTCCTCCCAGCTGATGATGCCGTCGCTGTTCTCGTCCGCCAACTTGAAGTACTCTCCGAGGGTGTGCGCAGCCTCTTCTGCATTGATACCGGAGGGCATGACTTCCAAATCCTTCATAACCTGCATCAACTCGTCTTGGTCAAGACCGCCACTGTTGTCCACGTCATACCTTTTGAAGAGTTCCTTGATCGTCATACCCTTTCCGGACTCCTCCACCATGCTCTTCGGGACGGCGGACTGGCCGATCTTGTCGATAGCGTCCTTGGTGTCCCAGCTCTTCATGTCGTGCCCCTTCTTGGCCCGCTTCTTCATCAGCTTTGAAAGATTTGCCGCCTTCTTCGACATCTGGACAGCAGGCTCGGCCGGGTCGGCCGTGTCGGCGGTGTCGGCCGGGTCGGTGGGGTCGGCGGGCTCGACCTCGTCGAGGGGATCCTCAGGCTCGTTGTCGACGAAAGCAGTAAGGGCGTCCTCGATCTCCTCAACATCGCCGCGGATACCAAAGCCAGCCTCCTCTTCTTCTTCATCCTCATCTTCTGGCTCATCCTCAACTGCGGCCTTTGACTTTCCGCCTCTCGCCGCCTTCATCTTCGAATTGATCGTGCACTTGGCGGTGAAGTCGCTTGCGACCTTCTTGAAGGGCACCTGGAAGGACGACGCAACCTTGGCGAGCAGCCTCAAGAATCCATCGTATTCCAGCCACTTCTTGTTGACTGCGTTCCTCATGAACTGAATTTGGTGTGTGGTAGCATTCATGGTGGTGGTGTCAACGTATCCCATCTTCTTCAGCGCCTTGAGGTACTTTGTCTTCTGCATGGCAACCTTGTTGGGGTTTTTCTTGCTGCCACACCAGCAGGTCTTGAAAACTTGGAAGACAATGTCTTGCTCGCTGGCATCATAGCCCTTGGGAACGTTCGCAGGCATCGCCTGTTTCGGTTTGATGTGGTCGAACTTGCCGATGAATTGCACAAACTCCTTGTAGTCAATCTCGCCGCTGCCGTCCGCGTCCGCCTCAGCCCAAGCATTTTCGATGGCTGGAATGAGCTCATCTTCATCCAGGGCATCGAAGAGCTTCAGGTCAATGAAGATGGCGGTGATCTCGGCCTTGTTGATCTTTCCACTCCTGTCTGCGTCGTAACGATTGAACAGTTCCATGGCGCTCTCCTTGTTGAAGTGCGTAGCCGCTGTTCCGGGCTTAAGCTTCGGCGCGGCTTGCTTCTTGGCGGCGGCAGGATCGGGCTTGACTGCCTCGGGGGTCTCAGGAATCTTCTCGTTCCAGTTGGAGAAGTTGCCGTCGTTCTCCACATCTGAGAGATGTCTCTTGTTCTGCTCGAGCTCCTTGTCGAGCTGAGAGATGGACATGGAGTAGCGGTCCAGCCTGTCTTTGCTGAAGTTCTGGAGCGTAGCAGCCTGCTTCGCCTGCATCTCCTTCAAGAGCATCAAAGACTGAGACACCAGTACCTCACCCTCAGACGGGTTCGGCTCCATGGCCTCTGCAATAGTTCCAGTGGGAGCTTTTTGCTTGGGCTGATTGATGAGCGGATCCGATGGGTTGATGGTCATCATGCTGAGCTCGTTTTCGAGAGTCTTCTCAACGTTGGCCTCGGCGTCGGCGAAGCGGCCCAACTCCTCCTCGTCCATGATGTTGATACCCGCGATGGTGCCCATCTCGTCGTTAGCCGCGTCCGCCTCTTCCTCATCGGCGAGAGGTTTCCTCCTGGAACCCCTGAGTCGCTCGGAGACGTTCAACACTGCCTTCTTGGGCTTGGAAATCGGCAGCGGGTTGGTCCTGGGCTGGAAGTCGGAGCCGTCGTGGATGAGCTCCTCGCGAAGGTAAGGCTGCGTCAGGCGACGGTGCATGTACTTGTACTCGCGCTCGTCGTTCACCTTGGTCTCCTCGAGAATCTTCTCAGTGTGATCCAGGGAGGTGCGCAGATCGTAGTTAGCCTCCTGGGTGTGCTCCAGAACTTTCATGACCCGCATCAGCTTGGAGTCGATCTGCTTCAGCTCTCCCTTCCGCATCTCGACGTCGCCCTGCGCCGCGGATAGCATCTTGGCCTCATCGTAAATGAGACCCTTGATGACTTCGGAGTCACGGTTAGAGAGCGTACCGGCCGCGGCGACGTGCTCGTCGAGCTTGGCCGCCTGCAGGCCAAGAACTCGAAGCTCTTCCTCGTACGCGTTCATCATCTCGAGCCTCTCCTGCTCGATGGTGCGAGACTGCGAGTTGGACATGGTGTCGAAGTTTGAAAGCTCCTCAGCTTGTTCCCTAGCCGCACCGAGAGTCTTTTCGAGGTCGTGATGCAGACCAGGGAGCTCGATGGACCGAAACTTGTTGATCTGCGTCTCGAGACTCTTGATGTCCGCCACGTCTTGCTCGAGCTTCTGCGCAGCCTCTTGGATCTTCAGCCTGTTCGTGGTGGCGTCGTTGAGATGCTTGATCATGTCCTCGTACTGCTCCTCGGCCTCCTTACGAGCCAGCTTCTCCTCACGCATCTTCTGGGTCGTCTCCAGCATGAGCACCTCGAGCTGCGCCCTCCTCTCCATCGTGGTCTCGAGCTTGTCCTGGATGCGCCTGGTTCGCGCAATTAGAGCCTGCTCCTCGAAGTTGGCCATGCGTCGAATACGGGCGGCTTCTCCAGCGCCATCGTCACGTTGAAACGACGCGTACGATGCGTCATCGCGGAACGAACCGGCTGCCGATCCGCCCTTCGGCTTCATGCCAAGGTCGTCGTCGTACCTCTGCGTGATCAGGAGGATTGTGGGGAATCGAGATAGGGTGAGATTGAGCCGCGGAAGTGAACGACGCGCGTGGAAGCACCGCGATGAGGCGAGGCGAACGACAAGTCGATCGCGTTAAAATCGCTAGGGACGGTCGCGCTCCGAGTCGCGCGTCCTCCGGGCACGTTCGAGTCGCGGATGGGGCAGATGCGCCGGCTTGCCAATTTTGGTCAACGCAAAATCGTAGGGGCCGCCACGATGTCCGCCCCGCTGCGCTCGGCGTCGCCGGGGAAGGTGCGGAATGAAAGTGAAGGGACTACTCACGTCAATATCAGTCGCCATGTCGCCTGCGAAGCGAAGAACTCGTCAGAAGCCTTCGCCGCACGCTGTGACCACTGCGGTTCCGAGAGAATTGTGGCCGCGGGGATCACGCTGCGTAAGCCTTTCTGGTTCCTAATTTAGGGCACGATTGGGAGGCGAGAGGTTTTGCTTTTCGCCTTGCGACGATTTTCCGCAAGGCCAAAACGTAGCACTAATCTAACTGAGAACCCATATAAAAACCCAAAAGCAAACTTCACAGAAGACGGACAGAGAAACAGACAGAGCCGAGAATGTGCCGAGAAAATGTGCACGGCCAAGATTGCCAAATCTCCTTTCATCGGGCGGGGCGAGGAGGTGTGGCACCGCACACCCTGGGTCAGTCGAGGCAGCGCCCTCTGCAAGCATCGAGGGCACGGGAACGATGTTAGCGATCATCGTGCGATAGTGCGACGAATCAGATCCCGTGCAGACCCTCGTCGACATCCATGATCCACGAGGGCGTCGGAGGAGGCTTCAGGGATGAGCCTGAGCTGCTCCAGTTCGCGACGGAGAGGTTCGTGGAGGCGGAGGCGTCGGTGGAGGACCTCGAGACGGACGGGCTGACCGACCTACAGCTCTGCGCACAGTACTGCAGAGACTGCACCGTCTCCGTCCAGCGCCTGTTTCACGTGCGAAGCCTCGGTCGGGTGTGCGCGGACGCGCTGCGAGTCGGCGCCGAGCCCTTCCCCCTGGACCTCCTCGAGGATCTCGCGCAGGATGACGACAGCGAGGTTCGACAGAGCGTCGCAGAGCAGCTCGTCGTATTGACCGACGCCGTCAAAAATTCCAGGAAGAGTCAGGACGACGACGTCGCGCTCGGCCTGCTCAACGTGGCGTTCCTCCTGGTGGAGGATGATTCCGACGGTGTTGTCGCGGCGGCGGAGGACGCGACGGCGACGGTGGCGACGATCTGCACCACTGGGGACGAACGCGCGTTCCTGATATCGCGCGTGGAGACACTGTGCAAGTGCGAGGAGGAGGAGATCAGGGTGTCCGGCTCGAAGATCGCGGGTACGCTCGCGGAGGTGCTCGGGGCGGAGACGACCGCATCCACGCTCGCGCCGCTGCTGAAGGAGCTCTCTCGAGACGAAGCGCTGCAGGTGAGGGAGGCTACGGTGCGGGCGACGGTGCGTGCGGGCGAAAGCATGAGGGGTACTGATGCGGCGTTACGCGCGTTCGATATTTTCAGAACGCTGGCGAGCGATCCGGTGTGGTCCGTGCGCAAGGCCTGCGCTGACTCTCTTGTGGGTCTGTCCAAGAGCGTCGGCCGAGACGCTTTCGCGGCGTTCGCGCAGGAGGTTTTTGAAACACTCGCGAATGATGTCAGCCTTCAGGTGAGGACCGGCATGCTCGAGAACCTCGGGCCACTCATCGCCGAGCTCGGAAGAGAGCGCACGAGCGAGTCGCTGGTGGACCATTTCGTGAGCATGGCGGAGAGCACGGGAGGTAGCGCGAGTGGCCTACAGCTCTCGTGCGCGTTCGCAATTCCAGGCGTCGCACTTACACTGGGACGTGATCGCTGGGGAGAGATCAGGGGCGCATACGATTTGCTCACTCACAGCGTGCATTGGAAAGTGCGACGCTCGTTAGCCTGTTCGCTGCATGAGATGGCGAAGATACTTGGCAGCGAGCTGGCAGAGGCGGACCTCGTGCCGGTATTTGAGGAGATGCTCGGCGACACGGACGAGGTGAGCATCGGCGTCGTGAATCATCTAGCGGCATTCATGCGTGAAATCCCTCCTGCCGCACGACTGGACCATCTTCATGTGCTCGCTAGGATTGCGACGCCGAAGTCGGACGTGACTATTGGGAACTGGAGGCTCAGGGCAGCAATGACTGAACAACTCGGAGATCTGTCTAAGATTTTACCGGCGTCTGCGAACGAGGAGGTGACAATACCACTCACCCTCCGCCTGTTGAAAGATCCCGCATCCGCAGTAAGAGAGGCATGCATCGCTGTTGTTGGCTCGGTACTGCAGAACAGCTCAGATGGGTCATCGTCCGCCTGGAGGTTCGGCCAGATTGGCCGCGCCATGTCCGCCATCAAACTGATGGCGACAAACCAGCACTGGGCAGATCGCCAGGCATATGTTCGGATATGCGGCGCTTTCGTGGGGGTCATCAACGATAACGTGCTCGTCGAGGAGCTTCTGCCGCTGATGTTGATGACAGTCGACGATAACGTCCCGAACGTTAGGTCGGAGCTGGCCAAGTCGCTCGCAAAGCTTCAGAGAAGGGGCATATTCGCCGAGCTGCCAGACGTGAGCGCAGCTGTAGATGCTCTGAGGAACGATCCGGATCAAGATGTCAGCCGGCACTGCGTCATTGCCGAGCGTTCGAATCATTTCGAGTTCTCCACCGGTCTCCGGGCGACTCCGTTAAGGTTAAAAAAATAGTTTTTATAGAATTTAGACACCTACGAACTCTGGAACACGCCGACTTCGGCCGGGCGGATCACCCTATCGTTGAGTTTGTACCCCACCTTGGTCACGGTCGCGACCGTCCCCGCCTCCTTCTCGCCGTTTGGAACGTTGAACAGCGCCATGTGGTCGTTGGGATCGAACGGGTCGCCCTCCGCCGGGTCGAACTTCACAACGCCGTGCTTTCCAAAGGCGGACGTCAACTGCTTCTCCACCATGAGCACGCCCTCGTGCAGAGAGGTGAGCACAGTTTTGACGTTAGCCGCGTCGGTCTCCGTCTCCAGGGCCTCGGTGTCGACGGTGGCCGACGCCCTCGCCAGGTTGTCGGCGACATCGAGGAGATCCTTGCAGAAACCCTGGATGGCGAACTTCTCGGCCGTCTCCGCTTGCCGCCTCGTCCGCTCCCTCAGGTTCTCCATGTCTGCGAGCGTGCGGAGAAGCTTATCGTTCAGATCCTTGACCTGCGCCGCCTTCTCGTCCAGCTCAGCCGTCAGCCTCTGCACCTCCTCGTCCGCGAAGTCCTCGCCGTCGACGTCCTCGCCGTCCTCGGCTGCCTCTGCTCCCTCCGCTTCGCCGTCCTCCTCCGCCTCGTCGTCATCCTTCTTCTCTCCGGAAGACTCAGCGCTGAAAGGGCGAGCTCCTCCCGCGATTTCCGAGCATGCGAACGACGGACGCCGCTGGCCCACTGCCGATCGCGCCGCGAAGGACGAAGACGGACGCGTCACCGTTGGGACGTGATGGAACGACTGGCGCGCAGATCTCGCAATCGCGCGCGTCGCCTGAGATGCTCTGAGATGCTCTCCGGCGGCCCTGTTAGCCGCCGATCTGCACGCCCTGACAATCGAGCGAATCATGCCCGAAGAGAAGTCGTGCGTGCGCTTGTGCTTCGGGAATCGTCCCGATCGATGACATCACGAATCGGCAGACTGAACATCAAAAAATGGCAGTCTGTTTTTGGTTTTGCATTCCACGTCATCCATTTTTTGCGTGAGCTTTTCAGGGTTTAGCCAAACTTTCTTTGGGCGGCGCCACAAAGGCTCCGCGCACACAGGAGCAACCAACACGGGGCACATCGTGCTGTCGTGAAGTCGTTGCTTTCATCGCCGGCTCCTTCCTCCGTGGTTAACAGCCTCGTCTGTATCTCACCAACGTCATGGCTGCTCTCGCCCCCAATTCGGCCCTTGTCTTCAGCGGTCGTGGCGCCACCGGCGCTCGCTCCCTGAGCTCCAGGTCTATCGCCAAGCCCGTGGCAGTCAACGATCAGTCCCGCGCCCGCAAGGTCAACGTTGGTGTTCGTGCCTCCTCCGCTGGCAGCATCCGCGAGCAGGCCAGCCGTCGTGGTGAGTGCGCACCCCAGCTCAATCGCGAAACCCTCCAAGAAATCGACCACGAGAGCCCCGCGCTCAAATTTCTCCATATCCCGCGCTGACCTTCGCCCCCTTTCTCGCAGCTCCCCTCGAGAAGAGCACTCTTTTCAACTGCAAGTACGTGCCATTCTCTGGTGATAAGAACGAGACGTACTCGATCGACGACGTCATCTACCGGAGCAAGAACGGCGGTCTCCTCGATGTCCAGCACGACATGGAGGCCCTCGCCATCTACCCTCCCGAGTACTGGAAGGCTCTCTTCGACGAGCGCGTCGGCAAGACCGTCTGGCCCTACGGCTCTGGCGTGTGGAGCAAGAAGGAATGGGTCCTCCCCGGGATTGCCGACGAGGACATCGTCTCCATGTTCGAGGGCAACTCCAACCTCTTCTGGGCCGACCGCTACGGCCGCGAGGTGCTTGGCATGAACGACCTGTGGGTGAAGCAGTGCGGCAACAGCCACACCGGCTCTTTCAAGGACCTCGGTATGACCGCGCTCGTGTCCCAGGTGAACAGGATGAGGAAGCAGGGCAAGCCGCTCGCGGCCGTCGGATGCGCGTCCACTGGTGACACCTCCGCCGCCCTCTCTGCGTACGCGGCTGCCGCGGGCATCCCGTCCATCGTGTTCCTTCCCGCGGACAAGATCTCCCTGGCGCAGCTCGTGCAGCCCATCGCTAACGGGTCTCTCGTGATGTCCATCGACACCGACTTCGATGGCTGCATGCGCCTGATTCGCGAGGTGACCGCGGAGCTCCCCATCTACCTGGCGAACTCCCTCAACTCCCTTCGCCTCGAGGGACAGAAGACCGCCGCCATCGAGATCCTCCAGCAGTTTGACTGGCAGGTTCCCGACTACGTCATCATCCCCGGTGGAAACCTCGGTAACGTGTACGCGTTTTACAAGGGATTCAAGATGTGCAAGGAGCTCGGGCTCGTGGACAAGCTTCCCAGGATGGTGGTGGCTCAGGCGCACAACGCGAACCCCTTGTACCGCGCGTACACCACCGGATTCGAGAAGTTCGAGGCGATCAAGGCTGAGCCCACCTTTGCTTCCGCGATCCAGATCGGCGATCCCGTGTCCATCGACCGCGCCATCTACGCGCTGAAGGAGACGAACGGAATCGTGGAGGAGGCGACCGAGGAGGAGCTCATGGACGCCGCCGCTGAGGCTGACCTCACGGGCATGTTCAACTGCCCCCACACTGGTGTTGCCCTGGCGGCGCTCAAGAAGCTCAGGGAGGCTCAGACCATCGGCCCCAGCGACAAGGTCGTGGTCATTAGCACCGCGCACGGTCTGAAGTTTGCGCAGAGTAAGGTCGCTTACCATGCTGGTGAGATTGAAGGTATTGTTGGCAAATTCGCGAACCCTCCGGTGGAGGTGAAGGAGGATTTTGGCTTGGTCATGGATGTCCTCAAGGAGCGCCTTGAGAGCTCGTAATTGTTCTGCGTGGTTCGCATGAAAGTCGGGAGTAAATGAACACAATGTACAGTTCATCCTTTTAGAACGAGGAACGATTTAGAAAACCTAATATATGAGTTCGATCTTTTGGATTCGTCTAACACTTATTCTATTGAAACGTTTGTCTACGCAACGTTAGCTAATCTTGACGAGAGGGTGACCGTATACGACGTATGTTCTGTACGGTCCGCTCGGTGGAGGCGGTGGAGGCGGTGGAGGCGGCTCAACTGCCTCCGCTTCGTCGCCTGCATCTTCTTCGCCCTCCGGCTTTTCTCCCTCTTCAGGTTCCTCAACTTCTTTCTCTTCCGGTTCATTTTCGTCGCTATCTTCTTCCTTCCTTGGTGGCTTTGGTGCATCAGCCTTCCAAACCGAGCTGGCTATGGTGCCTCCACTCAACACGGAGGTGAGAAACTCCGAATTGGCTCTCGCACTTCCTACAGTGAAAGTTGGAAGCACAATAGATTCGACACCACGCATGGAAAGCAACGCCGCCGTTCTGTAAGGATCTTCGAGAGCTTTCTTTTCGGTGGTCTTCCTACCGTCGAGCATCGCCTGCATTCTTTGCGACTCTTCGTTGTTCGTGTTGCATGCCAACACAGCAAGTCGGCAACCAGACATATCGACACTGGCAACCGCCGAGGATGACACATACGACAAAAACCGACCATGTCCATAGTACAGCAGCGCCTTCGCGGCGATCATAGCCCGTTGACACTCAGCATCTCCCGGAATACTCTCAGGTGTTCCCATCAACACATTCCAGCCTGATCCGAACTTCTGCTGCAAGAGAGCAAACTGACCCGGAATCTTTGTCTCGTCGTCAGCTTGAGGCAAATCTTCCTTTCGAAGGTCAACTAGAGCTGTCATTTGAGCGGCTGGAATGTCTGAAGCCTGTGCGAGTCGACGGACTAACATATGCAAAGAAAAGTCCCGTGAAATACTCTCGGCATCATTCAAGAATTCCAAAGCCTCGATTGGCAGTGATGCAAGCGCCTCGTCAACCAGCAGGACAATTTTCTTTTCCTTTGAGCCCCCCTTACCCAGGAACGATCTCCAAGCTGAAATGATCGGTTCGAGAACCCACTCCGTTGCTTTCCGAACTTCGTCCCAACCCGCGACGATATCGATGGATTCAAAGACTGATTGCAGTGCATCCGGGTCTTCGGATGAGTTCGCGGCAACAACAGCTTTTTCGACGTTTGAGCGATAGGTCATCGTGAGTTCCACAGCGGCTTCAAGCTGCTCCTGATTAGCTGAGACCACGTACGCACCAGTTCGCTCGTCGTCTTTGCCGTGCATCGTAATCGCGAGCGATGTATCCCCACCTCGCCCGACAAGCCATTGTACTGAAAAGACAAAGAGATCATCGGGTAAAGTCAAAGAAGCTGAGAGTGCTTGCTTTTTGTCAATCTGCAAATTTCCCCATGCCTTGCAAGAGGTCTTCAAGCGTTCAACAAGCGAAGCGCTGTATTTACTGGATGTCATATCGTTCAGAGAGCCATGCATATTTCTATCGTTCCTTATTATGAGCGATTCGATGTCTTGCTCGTCAGCCGCCGACAAGAAAATAGACAAGTGCGTCTCAACTGCATGGCAAGACTGCGCAAGAGCAAGAGCCGCCGCTGCTTTAGCGGTGTCAGCAGTTCCATGCGCATGGGCAAGATACATGGCAGCCTTTGAAACAAGATCGTACTTGCCAGCCTCGATTCCAAGCTGAATAGCTTGCTCAAGAGAATGCACAGCGCGCGGCTTGACAAGGTCACCCCGAAACGTCGAATGAGGTACCTGTGTTTCATCTTCCTCGTCTTCCTCTTCGACCAAAGGGATGTCGGTCGCCGCGTCACTTGCCTCGCTCTGTGGAACTTCTTCGGCTGCATCATCGTCGGCTGGCTCAGGATTCACGTCTTCTGCGTCGGCAGCTTCGGGAGTTTCAGCATTCTCTTTGGGTTCGTCCCCTTCCGCAGCTTCTTCCTCCTCATTCTCATTTGGTGATGGAGGTGCAGGTGGTGGAGGAGGAGTTGGCGGAGGTACTGGAGCGGGCTTGCGCCAAATCTTAGTCCTCGTTTGAGCGTTATGGACCGCAAGGAGTGCTTCACCGAGGAGACAGAGTGAATCAATTCTGCCATCATTGCGTTTGTGCAAGTTGGTCGCTTCCGAAGCAACGACAATCGCCTCCTCTGCGTCATCGAGTCTATCCTTGAAACTCTTAGGCGCGCTATCATCCAGGAATGCGAGAATTGCAGTCGCGTCTACACCTTGGATGGAGGGAAAATCAGGTCTACTGTTCTCTCTATCCACAGATTCCAGGACTTTCTCAGCATGTGCAATTTCCAGAAGGCAACCAGCCCTCGCATTCTTCACTGCTGCGAGTAACCTTGCCGCAGGCAACGAAGTGGTGAGAGGGCTTATCGAGGATACACAAGCGGCCGTATATATTCGCTCCGCCTCCATCTCTGCCTCGAAAATGATTTCCTTGATGACACGCAACCCTGGTCGTGGATCACCCGATGCAGTAGGATCTTTATACATCAGCATGGCCTTCGCCATCAAAACGTTCACATAGTCCATGCCACCTCCACAATCTTGCAAGATGGCGACAGCTTCAGAAATAGCGTTCACAGCATCAGCATATTGAGCTTGTGGATTCTCGCCCACCTCCACCGCATTCTTCATTTCCAACTCCAAAAGCCGACTGAGCTCTGTGAGAAGATTTGCCATAACCATTTTGGTATCAAGGGTATTGCCACGTCTGGAGGAATTTGAACGGCTCTGCAACAAGTTCAGCGCCGTGACGAGGGATTCCTTTGCTGATAGCTTACCGTCTCGTGTGCTGAGCTTGTACATGGTATAATCGCACATACTTTCTCCCCAAAATGAAACATCCCCGCCAAGAGTCTGTCCACGGTGTTGGAGCTTCACTGCATCGATGGGCATGTTGCCGCGAGCTGCGCACTTTGCAAGGTGTAAATACGCCCGGGCTTCAACAGCCACATCATCATGAGCACGAGCGTGCCTGATGGTCTCCTGCAGCAGAACGTTGGCTGCGACCAGTGCACCACGCTGTTCAAGGTATGCGCCGCGAGCGATCCAGTAATCACGTAGCGCATACGGACGAAGCGATTTTGAACTGTTGATCACACCAGATGACGGCCCGTCACCCGAGAAAGAGGCTTTGAGTGTTTCTTGTCGCTGCACCTCTTCGCGTCCTCGTCGAATCTCGTCGATGGAGAGCTCGAGGGCTCCTGCAAGCTCTTCATGCATAATTGCAGCTGACTTCAAAAATAAAGCATCCGCGAGGGAGGCCAGCCGAAGATGGTACACGCCTGCCAGGGAGTCATCATTCGCCACAATTTTAGCAATTAGAACACCGAGCTGGCAAACAGGAAGACATTGCAGATGCATGCTCACAGACTCCAGACCACTGCACAGGTAGTCGATATAATGTAGTAATCGCTCGGGTCGACCAACTGATGCTAAGGAGATCTCAAAGGTTCCTTTGCATTCTTGCAGTTGTGCCAGTAACTGATCGGTAAATTTGAAGTTTGCCCACTCCTCCAGGCTTTCTGGTGTGGCTACGACGCTGGACACAGGCATAGTTCTCATCACCTCTGCAAGGGGATCGCACAACATACGCAGGGCATGATGTTGCGCCGTCAACAAATAATCTGTGCGTTCAACGTTGCTCCCTGACATCCTGGAGAGCATGACGCATACCCGAACGATAGAACAAAACCCTGTGACCCCAACCTGAGGTGTGGCGACGGATTCACACTCCATTTTGTCACCAGTCGCATCATCATCTGTTTCCAGCAGAATATCAAGTGTAGAAACAAGGAGATCCTCTGCATCAGCTACGGGTTGGCCATTGCCATACATCCAATCGGCAAAGTCGATCATCAGATCAACCTTCATTGCGGCACTGTCGTCAAGCACGTCGATGGCTTTCCTATACGCCTTCATTCCCTCTAGCTTTGAGGTGGCTTGGACAGCAACACCAGCCCACACCTTTGCTTGAGTTTCTTGATCATATGACGAAAGCATGTCGAGCTCATCCTCAGCTTTTCTTCCAGTGGCAGAGAGAAACAAAACCTTGTATTCCCAGAGGCGCTGGTGGTCACTGGTTGGCAACATCTTGAAAGCCTCATCTATCTGTTTGATACCGTCAGTCCAAGCTTTCTTATCTACTAGACAATCGAAGTAGAGAATCCACATGAACTTCATCAAACTGTCATCTTTGACTTTTGTGGCACGACAAGCGTCGATGATAACTTGAAGATGACTGAAAATATTTCTCCGAGTCGTTGCCGATGACATGTACGATGTCGCTGAATTCCAAAAATGCTTACCGGCGAAGGAAACAATGTCACTCCGGTTAGCTCGCCTGCCACATTTTGCCGCTTGCACGAGATGTTGGAACGCCTTCTGCCTTAATGTATCCTGAGTGGATTGATCTTGATGATCAGGGCGGATCAACGCAAGAATGCCACAACCAAATGCACTCTCAGCCACACCACCCCAGTACCAGCTTTGGGATGGGGCAGTCTGTGTCAATTTGTTCAAAAAGATCTCAGCTTGCTTGCCACACTCAATCGCAGAACCATATGCCTTGGCTTTTAAGGCTGTCTCTCCGAGCCTCGCCCATGTTTCGAGGTCACCAAGGACTTCACCCTCAGCAGGTCGCAACAGACTCATAGCCTCGTTGAGCATGTCACTCGAAGTATCGTCGCTACCAGGAAGAGTGAGACGCTGGATTATCGCCGAAACCTGTGCGACGGGATCTTCCTCAACCTTGACTTCAGAAGAAGTCCCCATCGACGCGTGCAGTCTCGCGAGAGTCGCTGATAGCTTGCGCGAATTTCTTTCATCTACACGATTCAAGACCGATTCGCATGCTTCGATCCCACGTTGCATATCCCGGGATTCTTCAAACTTGTGGTCCCTCAAGGTCAGGCGCAGTGCTTTGTAATCAGGCAAGACATCACCTTCTTTGATATCATCAGCATTCGTGACAGAAACAAACGCTGCATGCTCATACCCACACGACAGGGCATCAGCGAAATTTCCGAGCAAGGTTTTTTCACAGGTTTCGACTTTGCAGAGCTCTGCGAACACTGGCGCCGTCGCTGGTAACATTTCGGCGTACCTGTGCGACATAAAAACTGCAAGATAGTTGTTCCAAACATGCGCCGCCGCATTCATGACTACCCAATCCTCTCCGACACTGGCTCCAAGGTGCATAGCCCTTATGAATGCGGCGACCGAATTATTCTGAAGCTCCTCGGTCGATTCTCCCGTGCTGTCAAACTCCGTGTTGATTTCAGTTGGAGGAATGACAGGCACGCCGCGGGACCGAAGGATATCAAAAGATGCCAGTCCATCGAGCAAGTTGACATCAGCTTGCAACAGGATGATGTCCTTGTCCTTGATCAAATCCCAACCCGCAGTATCGATCACATTCTTTGCAAATCGATGGACCATGGATGTCTGTTTCGCGTCCATGGCGACCTTGATGACAGAGCCCCAAATGTGTATTCGCGCTCTTGCGGATCGCCGGCGTGTTTCCCTTGCCTCAGCACTCATCTCTTCTGATTCAGAAGCCAAGGCCGCAGGTTGCAGAGACATCAACTTTTCGACAGCGCGCTGCAGAAGATCTGCCTTGCTCTCCACACTTTTCGCATCGCGTGCTTGTTCTGCATGCAACAAGGCTTGATCCTCAATATCGTCTGGATCATCATGAATTTTGCTCTTCAGGGAAAGCACACGGTTCAAAGGATCCAAGAAGCGATCCAGCGGACGCTCGTAACCCGTACTCTCGATTTCTTCAGCCGGAGCAACGTAATCAAGGGCGAGGCCTTTCGAAACCTGTGCTTTCGCCTGACCCACCATGTCTTCAGAAATGTAGCAGTATGCCAGCTCAAGGTGCAAAGCAGTCCGCAACCTGTTGGCAGAAGATCCAACTGATTCCAATGCAGTCGCAGCCGCCCCGAGGACACGGGTAAGGTGATGACGGAATTGTCGCTGCTGAAGTGGCAGACTAGCTGCCCAAATCAATTGACAGGCGTCATGTATGCCATCAAAATCTTGGAGCCTCGAAAATGTCGAAAGGCTTTTCTCCGCCTGTAGAATGACATCCTTGTGAACGCCAATGGCCTCTGGATCAAGAGAACCGCGCTTCTCTCCAAGGTTGTGCAGTGCAATCATACTCCTCGTCATCTCGACGCGAACGCGAGCTAAAATCGTGGATGCATCGGCCACGCGCTCTGAACACCATTCCGCCAGGTCTAGGACCTCATTTTGCGCTGCAACCCACCCGATTTCAGCCACGACATCCATTTGACAGTCCTCCACTGACTCATCTTTTGCAGCTTCTAGCTTCTCCGCTGCTGGATCGACCAGCTTCCAAGCTTCAATCAAAGTGTTCTTCACATCTTCAGCATCTACACATGCTCCAGAGCGCACGTGCTGCATGAGCGAAACAGCACCGTCCTCCCCGTCTCCACCCTCCTTTGATCCTTCCAAGCTGCTGACATGTGACTTCACCTTAATAGCCAGGGTGGAGAGCTCTGGAACACTTGCTTTGCACAAATCGACGGCGTCTGACGCGACCTTGAGGGCATCAGCATTCTTTCCAGCATCACTGAGACAAAGCGCATGGATTCGAAGATTGTGTGCCTTCCACTCCTCATGGCCTGAGACCTTCTGCAGCGCGTCGTTGATTGACGTGGATGCCTCTACGAGGTACCGCCGCGATCCGCTCTTCTGCAAAGGTCTCGAGATGTTCCAGTAATGGACGCTCGCGTCATAAAGCAAGAATATATATCGCGAATCTTCCAGCGCCACCCTGAGTCCTTCGAGCAAACATTTTAACGCGCTCTCGACGCCGGTGACAAGAGCCTGACCGGTGAGACCTTTGGCACCCTCTGAGCACAACAGCGCCTTTGCGAACCATGCTCTGCACACGTACTGATCTTTGAGCTCGACCTGACCGATGTCGGAGTCATCGGACCAGAACTTACTCGCCTCGAGAAAGTAGATGTCGAGCATCTCAGTCGCGATCGCCGTTGCTCCAACCTGTCGGGACAAAGGATACGAGAGACGAGGGTGAGGCCGCTGCGAGGGACTCGGATCTTTTTTTGGTTGACCGGCTGTGCAGTGAGAGGTCCTTGACTATAGGGTGAGTGCTTTCGTGACGATCAGGACAGCGGCGCAGACTTAAACTCACCTTCAGTGCCGCCTCTGCACACAAAATAAGGCTATCCCTGCCGACCCGTGCATCTGATGGCCCCTCCAGAGATGCGAGAATGTCGCCGTGCGTGCGCTTCAGAAGCTTCTCATCTGAAAGCCGTGCCGTCTCGAGGAGCGAAAGCCGTATCACCTCGGGCAAAGGCAACATGATTCCAAGCCTTAGACAGCACTCAACACATCTAGCAACAGAAACCTCGTGAACACACCGTCGCCGGTCGGCGCGCGTCCTTCTGTTGGGCTCGGTCTAAAACGGGTCGCATTTTATTTACGCCCAACAGTCACTGCCATTTTACGCCCAACAGCTCTGCGAAGGGTCGCACAAGATACCCACGCGAGAGATGTCGGCCCAGGCGGTACGGACTGTTTTCTGTGGTAAATTCGAGTTCAGAACCAACGTAAAAAGTCCATCACACGGCAGAAACCCAAAACCCTCGCGCGTGAGCTCGAACAGGAGGTGTGAGCGACCCCATCGACGCGCGATCTAAACTAACATTTCGTCGCATCTCCTTCCCTCCTTCCCATACATGCTCGATGTACCTCGCTGACATATCCTCTTTTCACTTAACAGGAACACGATCGCGATGGCTAACGCCAAAAGCGGCATGCAGATATTTCAAGACCAGGCTGAAGTCGCGGACGCACTGGCGAGTTTGACGATGAAGGCTGCCGAGCAAGCGATCGAGGAGCGGGGCTCCTTCACCGTCGCGCTCGCGGGTGGCTCGTTGATCAAACTTCTCGGTGGGCTGAAGGGAAAGAGCGAGATCGACTGGAACAATTGGCACGTCTTCTGGGTCGATGAGAGATGCGTTCCTCATGACGACCCCGAAAGCAACTACGGCGGGGCCCTGCAAGCACTGCTATCGGACGTGCCCATCCCTGCGTCGCAGCTTTATGCCATCGACGAGAGCTTGTGCCAGAAAAACGAGGATGCGGCGCAGCCCTGCGCTGCGGAATACGATGCGAGACTGAAAGGACTGTCGAGCAGTGTTCTACCAACGAAAGATGGCTTGCCCATATTCGATCTCTTACTCCTCGGGTTCGGACCCGACGGACACATCTGCTCGCTATTTCCGGGGCACCCGCTTCTGAAGGTCACGGAGCCCTGGATATTGCCCATCTCGGACTCGCCAAAACCGCCACCCGAGCGAATCACATTTTCGATGCCCGTCGTGAACGCTGCGAAGAAGAAATGTTTCACCGCCATAGGGGAGGGCAAGGCTGAGATGGCGGCGACAATCATAAAGAGTGCTGGCGACGACCCAAACATTCCGGCTTCGTTTGTCAAGGGTGACGTCGCATGGCTGATGGATGCCGCAGGGGCGTCCCTTCTGTGAAGAGAGCGAGGAGGCTGGTGTTTGTAGTTTGAGTTTTCAGAAAAAGTCTTTAATATTTCACTTTATTGTATTAACAACACGAGTGGGAAGCTTCAGCGCCCCAGGGGACTGCAGGCGTCCTTCTTTAGTAGATACCGATCACTTTCCACCAAACAGAGCCGACACCCAAGAATGTGGCGATGTAGAAGACAGAGAGACCGAAGCCGATCTTCCACCAGGTGGCGAGGGGCACGTAGCCAGCGCCGAAGAAAGGAGGCGCGGATCCGATGCCGTAATGAGTGGTGCAACCCATGATGTTGGAGAAGATGCCGAGAACGAGGGCAGACATAAGGGGAGGGGCGCCGCACGCGACGAGCACGGAAAGGAAGGCGGTGTACATGGCACCAATGTGCGCCGCACCGGAGGCGAACATGTAGTGGGAGTAGAAGTAGAGGAGCACAACCACGAGGAAGGCTGGCTGCCATGCGAGGCCGGCGGCGGAAACAACCTTCACAACGGTCGAGGAGAACCAAGGGATGAGGCCGTACTTGTTAAGGTAGCCAGCCATGGCGATGAGGGCTGCGAACCAGGTGAGGGTATCCCAGGCGGGTCCCTCAGCGAGGCACTCCTTCCAGGTGATGACGCCGGTGATGAGCAGGGTGGAGAGGCCAACGAGCGCGGAGGCGACGGAGCCGATACCAAACTTGGAGCCGAAGATCCAGAGGGCAACGGTGACGGAGAGAGCGCCAGCCATGATCTTCTCGTCGCCGGTCATGGGACCAAGCTTCGCGAGCTCTTCCTTGGCCTTGAGCGGAGCCTCGGGGGAGTCCTTCACCTCGGGGGGGTAGAGCACGTAGAGGATGAGGGGCACAACGATGAGGCAAATGAGGCCGGGAACAGACGCGGCGAGAGCCCACTGGCCCCAGGTGATGGTCTCGCCGATGGTGGCGGCGGCGAGGTTCACAGACAGAGGGTTGGCAGCCATCGCGGTGATGAACATACCGGAGGTGACGGTGGATGTCTGGAACACGGTGGTCATGACGTAAGCGCCCATCTTCTTCTCGGTGCCCTTCTCGGGTTCCGAGCCGCACGCGACGCAGAGAGCCTTGGTGAGGGGCAAGAAGATGCCGCCAGCACGCGCCGCGAGGGAGGGAATGGCGGGCGCGAGCAGAGCCTCAGAAAAGACCAGAGAGTAGGTCAGGCCAAGCGTGGACTTGCCGAAGAGGGAAACGATGTAGTAGGCGATGCGGTTGCCGAGACCAGTCTTGATGAAACCGCGCGCCAGGAAGAAGGCGAGCGCGATGAGCCAGGGAATCTCAGACGAGAAGGCGCTGAAAGCGGCGGAGAAGGGCAGCAGGCCGGTCACCATGGAGACGCCGAGACCGATCATCGCGGTGGCACCGAGGGGAAGAGGCTGCGCGGTTAAAGGATCGCGTGGAAGAGTGTCAGCGTCAGACATGTGAAGAGGGAAAACTATCTCCCCCGACTGGGGGCGGGAAAAAAAAGAATCCGATTATTGGAATTGGACGATCGGGGGGGCGGGGACGCACGTTGGTGATGATGCCGACAATGGTGCCCACGAAGACGGCGAGCAGGTGCCAAGCCTGAGCGGTGACACCAGCAGGGGCCGGGATCAGCCAGATCAGGAGGCCCGCGAGGACGGAGTACCCGAGGGGCTTCAGCTTCGCGCCCTTCCATTCGGAAGCCGCAGCAGCCTGCACCGCCGGGACTCCGGAAGATGCGCTCGCGCTGACGACGCGCTTGGCGAACGCGCGCTTAGACACGGCGGGCGACTGCTGACGCTGACGAAGCGAAAAGGCCGCGGCACGTTCACCCTGGAAGAACTGCGCAGAGCGAGAAGCCGCCGCGTTGGTGCGCAGGCTCGCGGTGGAAACGGAGCTCGCCCGGGCGGTCGTTGTTTTCGGATTAGTGGCCGCGACGCGAGATGCGACGGGCGCCGAAGCCACATGAGTCATCATGGCGGCCATCTTGGTGGCAGAGAACGTGAATACTCTGTCGGACAAGCCTGTCGCGAAGAGGTCGACGCGTGAGGGTTCTGATCGATCGCGGGATCCCTGCCGCCTTTTGGAGGAAATTGTTAACCGGCCCCGGTTCTAAAAACTCGTACCTGGCAATGAAAGATTTTCTTGGCTGGCGGTTGGACATTGTTGGATTCGGGAGTCAATGACTCAACATCAACAGTCGATGATGGTTTCGACGGTTCGTCGACGCATCGATCGAAAATGGAGGCGGGGACCAGACTGCCAGAGTTATCTCAATCA